>Ga0207681_10000117_pt1 | contig 66584 bp, 57 predicted proteins | sample KBSS53metaG_FD_184324 | JGI IMG/M metagenome (GOLD analysis project Ga0207681, IMG submission 184324) | Switchgrass rhizosphere microbial communities from Kellogg Biological Station, Michigan, USA - KBS S5-3 metaG (SPAdes) (version 2) | ecosystem: Host-associated > Plants > Roots > Rhizosphere... | reverse complement strand
CGTCACCGCGTCACAGGACAGAACTATCCGGTTATGGAGCCAAGGCGCGGACGGTACCTGGTACAGCGTAGTCCTGGAAGGCCACCGAGGCCCGGTCACCTCGGCGGTCTTCTCTCCGGATGGTGCACGTATCGTCACCGCGTCACAGGACAGAACTGTCCGGTTGTGGAGCCAAGGCACGGACGGTACCTGGTACAGCGTAGTCCTGGAAGGCCACCGATACCCGGTCACCTCGGCGGCCTTCTCCCCGGATGGCGCGCGCATCGTCACCACGTCAGAGGACAACACCGTCCGTGTGTGGGGCCTAGGCGAGGACGACGCTTGGCACAACGTCGCCCTGAAAGGACATCAAAGGGTTGTCTTCTCGGCGGCCTTTTCTCCAGATGGTGTGCGTATCGTCACCGCGGCAGGAGATAGAATCGTTCGGGTGTGGAGCCAAGGCGAGGACGACACCTGGACTAGCGTCGCTCTAGAAGGACATCAAGACGCTATCTACTCGGCGGCCTTTTCTTCGGACGGCGCGCGTATCGTCACCGCGTCAAGTGACAGAACCGCCCGGGTGTGGAGCCAAGGCGAAGACGGTACCTGGACCAGCATCGCCCTGGAAAGTAACTACTCTGTCCACTCGGCGGCCTTCTCCCCGGATGGTGCGCGCATCGTCACCGCGCCGTATGACAACACCGCCCGGGTGTGGAGCGTTCGTTGGCTGATGGGACCGGGCGATTGGGCGAAGGCCGAGCCGCTCTCGCTGTCTGAGACGGTATGCCGGGAGAGGCTCCGGGGCTCATGGGTCACGGTCAAGGACCCGAAGACGGGCCGCAACGTCGAGCACATTGCCCAGCATCTGCTCACCGCGGACGACATCAAGGCAGCCCCTATCCTCAGCGGGCGCGAGGGTGAGGATGTGTGCGCTCCCTTCCTTGAGCCGCGGCCCTGGTGGTCGCGGCTTGCCTTCTGGCGGTAGAGTGCCGGGCATCACGCTTGACGTTAATCACGCGTCGCATTACAAAAGGCCATGGCAAAGCTTAGCCCTGTGACGCCCGGCGAGTTGCTGCTCGAGGAGTTTCTCCGTCCGATGGGGATCTCGCAGTACCGTCTTGCCAAGGAAATCGGTGTGCCTGCCCAGCGGATCGGCGAAATCGTGGCCGGCAGGCGCACCATCACGGCCGATACGGACCTGCGCCTGTGCCGGTTCTTCGGCCTGTCAAACGGCTACTGGCTGCGGGCTCAGGTGGCTTACGACACGGAAGTGGCGGAAGAGGCTCTCGCCGAAGTGCTCGAGAAGATCAAGCCGTGGGCGGCATAGCAGCATAGCCTCACTTTCCTGCGGTAATCTCGCCGGCCAACCGGGCGATCCTGCCGAAACCTCCGGCCTTGGCGTCTCTTTGCAGCTCCTCGGCGAGGGTCCGTACGCGCTCGGGGTGATCCCCTCGCGCCAGCGCCAAGCGTGCCTGCAGGAGGCGGGCTTCCAGGAGGAGCGTTCCGTGGGAAAGGCGACGGCATTCGGCGGCGGTCTCGTCGAGCCGCTGTTGCGCCTCCGGCCAACGCCCCGCTTGGAGCGCGAGGCCGGCCCGCGCCAGCGCGAGCTGGAGGCGAACGTCGGCCGCCTGCGATGTCAGCGGGTCGGTCGCCACGAGATCGAGCCAGGGCAAGGCCCGCCGCGGAGAGCCCACCTCGCTCCAGCAGCGCCCGGTCCAGATCCGCGCCAGGGCGGTCTCCTGGTCGCCGAAGGTCTGGAGCTCCCGCGCCGCCGCTTCCAGACGCCGGCAGGCCGCGCCGTCGTAGGGTTCGTCGAGCCACGCGCGCGTGGCATGGATCTGGGCGACAAGGTCCCTTTCGTCCCCTTTCGCGTGCAGGACGGCGGCCTGGTCCAAACCCTCGAACGCCTGTTCGCGGTCCCCCTGGAGAGCGGCGAGCTCCGCCTGGGCCTCCAGGATGCGCGCGAGCTCGCGTTGCGTCCCGAGGCCGCGGCTCACCTGTTCCGCTTCGGCGAGGAGAGCCTCGGCTTCTCCCAGCGACCCACGCTTCAGGAGCACCCGGGCCAGGCTTTCCAGCGACAGCGCGAGGCCGCGTTGATCGCGGGCCTCGCGCTTGATGGCGATCGCCTTACGGAAGCCCGCCTCGGCCTCGGTCAGGTGGCCCAACTGGTGATCGACGTTGGCCAGGTTGTTCAGGAAACGCGATTCGTTGATGCGGTCGCCGAGGGCGCTGCCGGCCACGAGGGCTTCCGCGAAGGCCGCCCTCGCCTCCCGGAGGAGGCCGCGGCGCCGGCGCGACGCCCCAAGGATGTTGAGCGCCCGCGCGACGCCGCTGGAGCTGCCCAGGCGGCGGTTGACGCGGACGCTCTCACCGCACTCCCGCTCGACCTGGTCGTGGCGGGCTTCGCGAATGGAGGCCAGGCAAAGGAGGTGCAGCGCGTTCACCGCGCCGCCCACGTCGCCCCGTTCGAGGAACAGCCGCCGGGCCTGCTCGGCGAGCTTCCGGGTCTCCTCCGTCTCTCCCAAGCCGTCCCGCGCGGAGCCCTCCAGGAGCAGCGCCCGTGCCATTACCGAGGGGTAGCCGCGGGATTTCGCCGCGGCGAGGACGGCGAGGGCGCGGTCGTTGAGGTCCTGCGGGCGGCCAATGGCATCGAGCGCTTCGAGCTCGAGCAGGCCGATCCTCAAGTCGTCCCCGGCGGGCGGCGGCAGTGTCCGGAGCTGTGCGGCCACCTTTTGGGCTTCCGCCGGATCGCCGGTGCGCGTGAGGCTGCGGCCCAGGAGCAGGCCGGTCTCCAGGTCGTCCGGCCGCAGCAGCCGGAGCGAGCGCAGGATCGCCGCCTCCTCGGCTCTCCGCCCTGCCGTCCGGAGAGCGACCGACTCGACGAGGAGCCGGCTCTCGCGTGGCAGATCCACGGCGAGAGCGAGCGCCCGCCGGCCCTCCCGGGCGGCCTCCGTGGCCCGTTCCGCGATGGACAGCACGTCGGCCAGCGCGGCCCGGACGAGAGGATTGCGGGGATCGGCGGCGACGGCGGCGCGCAGGTTCCGCAGGGACTCCGTGGTGTCGTAGCGGGCGCGTGCCGCGAGACCCCGGTGGTAGCTCTCCAGGGCGGCCGTCCGCACCGGGATCGCCAGCCAGGACGGAGCGTTGGGCGGTGGCGCGGCCATGGGAGGCTCTCTCTGCGAATAGACCCAGCCCCAGGCGCCGGCCAGGAAGAGCGCCGCGAGAGCGAGGTTGAGCAGGAGCGGCCGCCGGCGCCGGGCCGCTCGGCCCATGCGGTAGAGAAGGGAGCCGCGCCGCGCCAGGACGGGCTTCCCCGCCAGATGGCGTTCCAGGTCCGCCGCGAATTCGGCGGCGGACGCGTAGCGTTGCCCGGGCTCCTTGCGCAGGGCCTTGAGGAGGATGGCGTCGAGATCCCCGCGCAGCTCGCGGCAGGCGGCGGAGGGCCTCTCCGGCTCCTGCTCGCGGATGGTGCGCGCCAGCGTCTCGGCGCTGGCGTCGGACAGCCGGTAGGGACGGCGTCCCGTGAGGAGCTCGTAGAGGACGACACCCAGGGAATAGACGTCCGACGGCACGCCGGCGGCCTCCCCGCGCACCTGCTCGGGACTGGCATAGGCCAGCGTCATGGCGGGGTGCCGCGTGTGGGTGGTCTCCATCCCCTCCGGGCCGCCGTCCTTCGAGTGGAGGCGCGCGATGCCGAAGTCCACCAGCTTGGGCTCTCCACGGTCGGAAACGAGGATGTTGCCGGGCTTCAGATCGCGGTGAACGACTCCGGCCGCGTGCGCGTGCTCGACCGCCGCGAGGACGGCGAGAAACAGGGCGAGCCGTTCGCGCAACGATGTCCGGGCTTGGCGGCAGGATTCAATCAGAGTCTCGCCCTTGACCAGCTCCATCGCGAGGTAGGGCCGGCCCGAAGGCGCGATGCCGGCGTCGTAGAGGCGGGCGATCCCCGGGTGCTCGAGGCTGGCGAGGATGTGCTGCTCGGCACGAAAGCGGCGCGCGAGCGAGGCGTCCGGTCCCCGGTCGACGACTTTGAGGGCCACCCGGCGGGTGAAGCCTTCACCCTGCTGGTCGGCGAGGTAGACCGTGGAGCTGCCGCCCCGTCCGATCCGCTTCAGGAGACGGTAGCCGGGCACGTCTTCGCGTGGGATGTCGCGGAAGAGAGGAGCGTCCAAGGGCGAGGCCGTGCGCTCGGAGGCGTCGAGAAGCGCTCGCAGCTCGGAGGCGAAAGCGGGATCGCCGCCGGAGGAGCGCCGGACCGCCTCCTCGCGATCCCCTGGCGCCAGCTCGGCGATCTCGTGAAAGGCCGCCTGAAGCCGCGCGAAACGGGGTGTCTCGGTGGGTGTCTCGGTCGGTAATCCCATCATTTTCCCGATCATGCTGGCTGGCCGAGCTGGTTCAACAACCAGGCGCGGGTGAAGGCCCAGTCGCGCTTCACCGTGCGCGGAGAGCACTCCAGGACCTCGGCGGCCTCCTCGACCGTCAAGCCGCCGAAAAAGCGCACCTCGACGAGCCGCGTCAGGCGCGGCTCCTCTTCCGCCAGGCGGTCGAGAGCACGGTCGAGGTCGATCAGCTCGGCGAGGCTCAAGCCGGGCTCCACCGCTCCGTCCCACCCCTCCGTCAGGCCGACGTGGAGCGCCTCGGCCCCGCGCTTGGCGGCCAGGCGGCCGCGGGCGTGGTCGACCAGGATGCGCCGCATGATGCGGGACGAGAAGGCGAAGAAATGCGCCCGGTCGTGCCACCGGATGCTGCTCAGGCCCCGGAGCTTGAGGAACGCTTCGTTGACGAGAGCGGTCGGCTGCAGAGTGTGGCCGGTCCGCTCGCCTCGCAGTTGCCGCGCGGCGATGGCGCGGAGCTCGCGGTAGATCGTGGGGATGAGGCGCTCCAGCGCCCGGTCGTCGCCGCTCTTCCAGGCATGCAGCAACTCGGTGACGTCAGGGTCGGCCGAAAGAACGGCTGGTAAGGGTTGGCTCAACTGGCTCAATTAACGCCCCTTTCCCGAAAACCACTTACAGATATCCACACCTGAGTGTGAATCGGCGCGGAAACATTTCGGAGGAGGGGAGGGCCCGCCGGACCTGGGAGTCCCAAAACCCGGCGGGAAGCTGCAAGCGGGAAGGCTCAGCGGCCAATCAGCAGCGGTAGGTCTGGACGCACCCCAGGTTGGTGTTGCAGCATTCGGTCTCCACCTGGCTGGGGCAGTTACAGAGCGTAATGCAGGAGTTGCAGTAGGTGATGCCGGAGGGCAGCTTACCGCCGGCCGCCTCGGCCAGCCTGTCGTTGCTGAGGTTCCCGATCGTTTCGCGATGGAGGGTGAGCTTCTTGTGCGTCTTCTTCATGGACCTCTCCTTTGGCAGGACGGCGATCTCGCCGTGGGCGGAATACCCACTGGAGAGAGGGCCGTAGTGGCTACCGGAGATAGGCGGAAAAAAGAGCGATCCGGGGCCAAGCCCCGGGGGCGGCCGGAAGGCCACCCTCACGAGACCCGAAAGCGCCTCCGCCAGGTTGGTTAAGTCAGGACTAGAACAGACACCGGCAGACGTTGTCGGGCCGGCAAGTAGAGGTGCCGCCTACAGCGGCGCAGGACTGGATCTGCTGGGTCGTGCAGCAGTAGCGGACGTCCGAGAGGGACGCTCCCGTAGGGACGGAGCGGAGAGCGGCTGGAACCAGGAGGAGCGCCAGGAGGAGGACTGGAGGTGTGAGCTTGTTCTTCATCGTGTTCTCCTTCGGCAGAGGCATGCATATCCTACTATATCTTCCCGAATGGCGCCCGGACCTCTGAGCCCCTTTCCCCAAACCTCACCCGCCTTCCCCACGTATCATCTCCCCATGATTGGACCAGAAATCATCGGACCCGACACCCCCATCCTCGTCCTCATCGCCGGCGTGCTCCTGCTGATCGCGGGGCGCCGGCTTTTCTGGCTGTTCGTGGGCCTGGTCGGCTTCTTCACCGTCTACCGGATGTTCGAGCCGGCCTCCGGTCCGCCATCCTCCTGGCAGTGGACGCTGGCCGTCGCGGCGGGCGTTCTGGGGATCCTGTTGGCAATCGTCCTCCAGCGGTTCGCCGTGGCCCTGGCGGGGTTCTTCGTGGGTGGCTGGGCGGCAATTCAATTCCTGGGATTGAGCCCCACGAATCTACGCACGGCCGACGTGGTGATCTTCGTGGTCGCCGGCATCATCGCCGCGTTCCTGGCTGTCAAGGTCTTCGAGATCGCCCTCATCTTCCTCTCCGCGCTCGCGGGAGCGGGGCTGATCGTCGACGCGCTCGATCCCAGCGCGGGCTGGGCGCGGGGACTGCTGATCGGGCTCGCGGTGGTGGGCATCGCCATCCAGATGGGCATCACGGCCCGGCGGCGGCCTGTCGACTGATTGCGAGGATCAATTTTCCCCGGCCCATCGAACGCGATAGGCTTGGGGCCCATGAATCTCCGCCAAGTTCTCTTTGGCCTGGTCCTGGCCTTGGCTCTGCCCGCCTTCGCGGCCGAGCCCTTTCCCGGCCTCAAGAAAGTAGAGATCGACAACTACTTTCCCGTGAGGATCTTCTACGATCCTCAAATTACCCAGCTCATCGACAAGCCTCTCAACGCCGACCGCCCGGAGGATGACGGAAGCCCCCTCGTCACCCGGATGCTCAAGACGCGGATCGACCGCGGGAAGAGCGAGGAGATCTTCATCGACTTCGACCCGGGGCCGAGCGTCGATCCCGAGATCGTGGTCACGCGCGTGGGCTCGACGGAGCCGGCGGGGTACGTCCCGGGGCTCAACTTCTACATCCCCGGCACCGGCGCCATCTACGCCTCGGGCCACACGAACAACAACTTCGACACCCGGACGAAGTACGTCCTCCAGGGGGACAAGCTCGTCGAGTCGAAGCAGCCCTTCTATTGGGTGGGCCTGGAGTCGAAGGCGAAGAAGGACCTCGTGCTCTACTCCGGGAAGGACCAGAAAGAGGTCGTCGCCCGCCTCCCCAAGGGCTCCGCCGTGACCGCCGTGCTCAACGAGGGGGAGTCCTGGTACCTCCTCAAGACTCCCTTCGGCCTCGTCGGCTGGCTCAAGATCGAAGTCCTGTCCCAGGAGGCGGACACGATCGAGGGGCTGTACTTCGCGGGGGATTGAAGCGCCATCCGGTTCTGCCGGCAGGCACTGGCCCTACGCGATTCCGAGAGCGTCGAGGGAGGGAGCCGTGACAGCGCGAGCGTACGCCTCCATGATTTCCCGGACGGAATTCATGGCCGCGATCCTTTGACGGGCCACATCGGGGACCTGCCCGAACCGCTGTTCGATGGCTTCCACAAGAGCGGTTCGGGCCTCCTCCAGTTCTTTTTCACGCGCACTCCTGAGCCCTTTCTCAAACCCCTCCTGCTCCCACTCCCGAGTCCATTCAATGACGCGTTCGGCAAGCATCGACTTGACCTCCTTGAGATCCATCACTCCGGGAATCGTGACGCCGGGCAAGCGCGCCGGCAGCAGCACCTGCGACAGCCACGTTCCAAAGGTCCGCCGCAACTCCACCTGCTCCGGTCCTCGCAGCCATTCGAGTAGGGCGGCGACAACCCGCTGCACTTCCTCCGGTCCCCGGCTCTTCTCCAGACGGAACAGCGCCGCGGCCAGATTGCGCAACGACGCGAGCTCGGAGTCGGCGAGCCGGCCCTCGTCGAGCAAGAGGTACCGGCATTGGGGTCGGTAGCGGTCCAAGCCGCCCGGGACAGGCTCTACCAACTCGGCTACATCTTGGGCAGCCCCCCACGCCCCGACTCCATTATAGAGAACTACGGGCAACACGGGAGGAAGCCTGCCCTCGGGAGTCAGGAGTCTCTCGCGGATGAGCTGCTGATAGAGCAGGCCCAGGTAGGTCATGACTCGGACAGCCATGAAGGACTCGACCGTAGACTGGAACTCCAGGAGGAGATAGACGTAGAGCCAGCGATCTCCTCCCCAGCGTAAGCGCCAGACGATATCGCCTTCCCGGGCCTGCAGGCCGCCGCTGATAAAGCTGGCATCGACCTTTTCCAGAGTGGAGAAGTCGAGATCATGGACCCACTCCTCGTGGACGAAGCCGCGCAGGAGGTCGGCCACCATCTCGGCGTGAGAGAAGAGCAGCTTGTAGGCGTGGTCGTGGTCTGCCATAGCTTCGCGAGGTCCGTATTCAGGGAACTTCCGACATTTGTATCGGAAACAAGAATGTGAGGCAAGCTCGCGGATGGGCTGGGAGTCTGTGAAAGTCGCCGCTGACGGCGTAGACTGCCGGATACGAGCCGACATCCAGGAACCGTCGTGTCACACGGATGTGCGACACGAGACGTCCGTTTTCGTTCTATCGATACGGAGGAAGCATGACCACGGCAGCGCCTTCGTTCTCCCCGTCGTCGATCCAGGGGATCGACGTCAGCCATTTCCAGAACACGGTCGACTGGCACCAGGTAGCCCAGGCCGGCAAGCAGTTCGCCTTCGCCAAGGCGACGCAGGGCCTTACCTACGTCGATCCGCAGCTTTCGGCCAACTGGCCGGGTATGAAGGCGGCGGGGCTCCTGCGCGGGGCCTACCATTTCTACGAGCCTGGCGACGATCCGCGGCAGCAGGCCGAGTTCTTTCTGGAGACCGTCCAGTTCAGCCCTGGCGACCTGCCGCCGGCCCTCGACATCGAGATCTCCAATGGGCAGAGCGCCAGCGACATCGTCCAGGGCGTTCAAGTCTGGTTGTCGACCGTCCAGCAGGCGCTGGGGCTCGCGCCCCTCCTCTACACGGACCCGTCGTTCTGGAAGAGCCTGGGTACGGAGGCCTGCGGCACCTATCCCCTCTGGATCGCGGACTACGGCGTCGCCACCCCGCTCCTGCCGGCCGGCTGGACCTCTTGGGCCTTCTGGCAATACTCGGAGACTGGAACCGTCTCGGGCGTCCAAGGCTCCGTCGATCTCGACCTCTTCCAGGGCAGCCTCGAGGATCTGCGACGGCTGGTGATCCCCGAGGGAATCGGATAGTCCTGGCCGCCTGGGCCTCGCCCTCTCAGAACCGCCAGCCGAAGCCCACCGAGTAATCGACGAGGCCCTCGTCGGCGTTCAATTCGTCGGCAAGCCAGCGGCCGCGCACTTCCGGGCGTACATAGGCTCGCCCGCCGAGGTTGATCTCGGCTCCGATCCCCAGATGCACCATCACCTCCTCGTCTTCGCCAGAAACCTTGAACAGGCCGGGTCCCGCCAGCGCATAGACCCCGAAGCGATCCGAGTGGATGGCATAGGCCTTAGCGGAGAGATCCCCGAACCAGACGTCCCCGTCCTCGTTCAGGCGCGAAATCGCCCCTTCCAGGGCCCAGACGGGAGTGAAGCGGAAGCCGCCCCGCACGCCATAGGACTCGGTATGAAAATCGGCGTCGGTGTCGACCGGCTGCACGCGAGCGCCGAAGAGCTCGAAGGAAGCGCCCCTCTCGCCGCTCTGAGCCAAGGCCGAGGAAGCTACGACGAGAGAGATCAATGCCGTGGCGAACGTCATGGAAAGCCGATGAATCCGTCGGGACATGTCTTTTTTCTCCTCAGAAGAAGCCCAGGCGTTTCCTGAGCTTCGGAAGGAGGGCACAGGGCAATGCCGATGCCACGAGTTGAACTGCGGCAAAGAGGTGACGTAACTGCGGTGGAGAAGAGACTTATCCCGAAGGATGCGGATGGCCGGAATGGGGAATTCGGTGTGGAAGTGTCCTATAGGCCGCTACAACCGTCGCAGGAATCTGACAGATGGCGGAAGATTCTCCGGAGCGTTGCAACGCTTCTTCGCTGACGGGTGTTCTCTCGGAGCTTCGGAAGTACCGGGTCTCGCTTGTCTTGGCCCAGCAGTACCTTTCCCAGGTAGATACGGACATTCGGGATGCAGTCCTCGGGAACGCTCGTGTGCTTCCGCGTCGGTCCAGGGCCGTTCTTTCTAGCTCGAACAGAGACTCTTTTTAATGATATTTCCCCAATTTTGAACGTCTTTTAATGTGACAGATGGATGACTCAAGAGAAACGTGCCCAGCGTAAGGAACTAATGAAGTCCTGGTGAGTTACGCCTACTGCTTCCGAGTTCTCTGACACCCGCGGGTTTGATTTCTCGCGTTTGCCATTGAGGAGTTCTCTGCCCGGGCATTGAACGCCGGGGGAACTATTGGTCGGCAAGGTCCGTCCAGAAGGGAGGGGTATGTGGATCAGAAGGTTGGGACGCGCTTTTCAGTGGGTCGGTTTTGGGCTCGTTGCGCTGTTGATTACCGCTTCCGCCACTCGCGCTGCGGGCGATGAGAACGCGACTCGTAATCTGAGGACAGAGACGCAAGCCACGCAGGTCGAGAATCTCATCGGGGAGCTCTTGGGCTCGAATCTCGCGACGCCCGAGTATACGGATCATGGCGGAGGTCTCCACTCGTTGTCCGTCAGCCTCGATTCCAAGCAGCGCGAGCGCCTGAGCTCTCTCGTTCACGAAGGAATTGATGGCAAGGCGGTAGCCTACTACTTCCTTGCTGCAGGGCAGTCCCTGACGCCACCGGCCAATCCCGGGGCGCTCATCCACGCGGCGCTCTCGAATACCCAACTTGGTTACAACTACTGGGGCGTAGTGGTGAACCTCGGCTCGGATGTGACGCGCAACACGACCTTCAAGCTCACAGGCCCCGGGCGCACCTTCAACCGCTCGGCTCCGTTTCTCTATAGGGCTAACAGCATCTGGTTCTATTGGTACTCGGCCTCCAGCGTGGGCACGCCGGGCTTCTACCATTTTGTATCAACGGTAGCCGGTGCGGGGACGTTTACGATTCATACCTTTGCCGTGAACCCGTAAAGGCTTCGCGAAATACCCCGGCGAGCGAAGGCTTGCCGGGGCTGGTAATCGAGGTGGGGAAGATGTGCCGGAGAGAGGTGCCTGGCGCATAAAGAGGAGCGATCAAAGAGGCCCACCCGCCGGCACCCGGGCTGCCCGGCCATCCGCGGCCTTGGCCCGCAGCAGGGGCTTGATGCGTTCGATCTCGCTCTGAAGATGGCTGACGATCTCCTCCATCCCCGACCATTCCACCCTGCGGCCCCGGGTCTCCAGGTCTTCACAGAGCTTGGCCAGCCGGCGGGCGCCTAGCTGCGCGCCGCTTGCCTTCAAGGTGTGGGCGGCGAAGACGAAGCTGAGGTGGTCCTTGGCGGCCAGAGTTTGCCGCAACTCGGCAAGCCGGCACGGCGCCTCGGCCAGGAAGTGGTCGATGATCGGCAACACAAGCTCCTGGCCCGTCCTGGCCTGGAGCTGCCACAACTGATCGATGTACTGCGGATCGAACGACTCCACGTCGCCGTTGGCCCCGGCCGAGGAAGGTGGCGCCGTCACGGCGATTCCCACCCCGTGGCACAGCGCCGCGCGAAGATCCTCCAGTAGAACCGGCTTGCTCAGGTAGTCGTCCATCCCGGCGGCCAGACAGGTCTCGCGGTCCTCTTGCAGGGCGTTGGCGGTCACCGCGATGATCCGCGGGCGCTCTTCGGCCGGCCATTCGTCCCGGATGTGCCGCGCCGTCTCGAGCCCATCCATTCCGGGCATCTGGACGTCCATGAGGATGACGTCGTAGCGTTGCCGGCGTAAGGCGGCCAGGGTCTCCTCCCCGTCGGCGGCCACGTCGGCCGCATAGCCCAGCCGCTGCAGCAGGAGAAGCGCGACCTTCTGGTTGACCACGTTGTCCTCGGCGATCAGGATGCGCAGCGGCGGGAGCCCGGCTCCGGCGGTCTTGCCCGCGCCTTCGCTCTCGCGCGGACTGGGCGCCGGTGCCTTGCCGAAGGCCTGCAGCAGCGACTCGTAGAGGCGCGCTTCCTTGATCGGACGCGTCAGCGAGATCCCGCCGTCCGACGGCTCGCCGCGGGAGGTTCCGGTGCTCGGCGGGAGGAGATGGCAGTGGGGCACCCCGACAGCCGTCAGGACGCGCTCCAGCCCCTCCTTGGCGCCTCCCGTCCGGTCGATCAGCGCGACATCCGGCAAGGCTTCGCGATGGAGGAGGGCCAGCGCCTCGAGATCCCTCTGGGCGATCCCGAAAGTCATCCCCCACCGCTCCGCATACCAGCGCAGGAGGCTCTCCACCTGTGGCGCCTCCGTCACCACGAGCAGGGAGCGGCCGGCGAGATCCGGCGACCGGCTCGCCAGATAGGGAGGCCGAGCAGAGTCGATGGCCCGGCAGCGGATCGTGAACCAGAAGGTAGAGCCCTCTTCCGGCTGGCTCTCCACCCACATCCGCCCCCCCAGTCCCTGGGCGAGCCGGTGGCTGATCGCGAGGCCCAGTCCGGTTCCGCCATACAGCCGGCTGGTCGAGGAGTCGGCCTGGCTGAATGGGCGGAACAGGCGGTCCATACGGTCCGGGCAGATGCCGATCCCCGTGTCGCGCACGGCGAAACGGAGCTCCACCGGATCGCCTGGCGAGTGTTCCGGCGGAGGGGAACAGGCCTCGACCTGGACGAGGACCTCTCCCGAGGAGGTGAACTTGACGGCGTTGTCCAGGAGGTTGACGAGGATCTGGCGCAGCCGCGTGGCGTCGCTTTCGATCAGGGCCGGCACCGCGGGATCGACCCGGCAGCCGATCTCCAGCCCCTTGCGCGCCGCCTGGGCGGCGATCAGGTCGACCGCCTCCTCCACGCATTGGCGGAGGCCGAACGGGGACGCCTCGATGGCCAGCTTCCCGGCCTCGATCTTCGAGAAGTCCAGGATGTCGTTCAACAAGGCGAGCAGCGACTCGCCGCTGCTGCGGATCGTCCCCAGGTATTCGTGCTGCTCGGGGGTGAGCGGGGAGCCGGCGAGGATGCTGGTCATGCCGATGACCGCGTTCATCGGCGTGCGGATCTCGTGGCTCATGTTGGCCAGGAACTGGCTTTTGAACCGGTTGGCGCGGTCCGCCTCCTCCTTGGCCGTGCGCGCCTCCTTTTCCGACCATTCGAGTTCGTCGACCGTTTCTGCGAGGCGCCGGGCTCTCTCCCGGGATTCGGCTTCGGAGATGGCGAGGCTCTCGGTGCGCTCCTGGACGAGCTCTTCGAGCCGCCGGGTTTGCCGCTGCAAGGCGGCGATCCGCCAGCGCACCCCGCCGCCGGCCAGGAGGCCGGCGGCGACGAAGTAGAGCAGATAGGCCCAGCGGGTCCGCCAGGGTGAAAGAGGAATCACGAAGGAGACCTCGGCCGGCCCGGATTCGACTCCGGCGGCATCGCGCGCCCAGACGCGAAACCGGTAGGAACCCGCGGTCAGACGCGAGTACCGTTGCACGGGATCGGGGATCCAGTCCGAGGGCTTATCCTGCCATCCCTCGAGCTGGACACGATAGCGGGTGTCCGCCTCGCGGAAGTAGCTGAGCAGCACGTATTCGAAGGCCACTTCGGCCGGCTTCTCGCCGAGGCGCAGCGGCGCGCCGGCCGGCGCCAGCTCCTGGCCGTCCACGGTCATGCGCTCCACGTGCAGCGGGCTGGGGCCGAGCTTCGGTTCCGGCACGGAGGGATCGAACCACGCCACGGCGGTGCTCGTCCCCACCCAGAGCCGGCCGGCGCGGTCGACCAGGGAGGCCGACTGGTTGCACTCGCCGAACGGCAGGCCGTCCCGGGGCGTGAAGGTGTAGACGTCGTAGGCGTTCGGATTGCTGGGACGGGGGGTCAGGCGTGCGATTCCCCGGCCGCTGGCGAGATAGATCCGTCCGCGCGCGTCGTCGAGGATCTGATAGACGACGTTGCTGGGCAGACGGGCCGGGCCGCTCTTCTCGTCGAATACCAGCCAACGAGGCTCGCCGCCGGAGAGATTGAGACGGACCGCTCCGCCGTTCGTGCCGATCCAGAGAAACCGCTCTCTTCCGTTCCGGACCTCGCGGAGGGCGTTGATCCAGTTGTGCCGCAACGGCGAGGTCTGGACACTGTAGATGGTCTTTTTTCCGGCGCCGGCCTGTTTTCCGAAGCTCCAGCGCACCAGCCCGCCTTCGCGGGTCCCGACCCAGAGGACGGGCCCTTCGGCCTCCTGAGTCTCCAGGAGGGTGTAGATCCGGTTGTCCGGCAGCTCGGAGTTCTCGGGAGTGAGGACTTCGCATCGGCCCGCGGCGCAGCGCACCAGGCCGGAGGTGGTGCCGACCCAGAGGACCGGGCCGGACGGCGTCTGGCTTTCGACCATGGCGAGCACGTTCGCATCCTCCGGAAAACCCGAGGCGAGCTCGCTCATGGGCGTCCACCGCCCCTTCTCCCAGCGCCACAGGCCGCGGCTCGTCCCGACCCACAGGGCCGAGCCGTGAGGCCCGGGGGTCGGGAGGGCCATGTTGACCTCGAGATTTTCCAGCGGAGTCCCCGCCCGAAAGACGCTCCAGGTCCCCGCCTCCCAGCGGGCGAGCCCCCCGGTCTCCGTGGAGAACCAATAGGTGGGCCGTTCGGGGGGACCGCTCTCGGCGATATGGTAGATCCAGGACTGCGGCAGGCCGGAGTTGCGGAAGTCGAGCGCCTTCCACCCGCCCGGATGGAGGACGGCCAGCCCTCCCGCGTTCATCCCGATCCACAGGCTGGGCCTCCCGCCGCTCCGGCTGGCGAACAGGCGCATGATCTGCTCGGAGGGCAGGCCGGCATTCCGGGAGTTGTAGACGGTCCAGGTGTCTCCGGCCCGGCGGGCCAGACCCTCGGCGGTGCCCACCCAGAGCTCGTCCCCGGCGCCGCTGTCCAGGAGGGCGAGGCTGAACACGCGGTTGCTGGGGAGGCCCTCCTCCGCCGTCCATTCCTTTCCGTCGTACCGCACGAGACCGCCGCCGTCCGTCGCGACCCACAGGAGGGAGCGCCCGCCGGAGTGCCCCTCGGCGAGGGCCGAGACTCTCGCCTCCGGGAGTCCGCCGCCGGCGGGAATTGCCGTCCAGCGGCCTTCCGCCCGGCGTGCGAGCCCGAGGTCCGTCCCGACCCAGAGGACAGGGCCCTGCTCCGTCCGGAGAGCGAGGAGGGACGTGATCCGTTCGTGCGGCAGGCCGGTCTTCCGGACGTCGAACACGCTCCAGGCCGAGCCGTCCCACCGCGCGAGCCCCTTGTCCGTTCCCACCCAGAGCACGCTCCGAGAGCCCACCCTCTCCTCGGCAAGGCAGAGGATCCGGTTGGAAGGCAGGCCTTCTTTCACGCCGAGCAGGGTCCATTGGCCATCCTGCAGATGGGCGAGGCCGATGGTCGTCGCGAACCACATCGAGCCGTCCGCGCTGGCCACGATGTCCCGGATGACGTTCGACTCCTCCCGGTTCGGCATGTCGACCGCTTTCCAGGTGCGGCCGTTGTAGACCGCCGCGCCGTCATAGGTCCCCGTCCAGAGAAAGCCCCGCGCGTCGACGGCGAAGGCCTGAGAGGTGATCTGGGGAAGGCCCTGCTCGGAGCCGAAGAAGCGGAACGCCGGGCGGCCTTCGAGGCTGCCGGGGTGGCCAGGGACTTCGGAGATGCCGAAGATGCTTGCGGCGGGCGCGGCGAGGGAGGGATTCGCGGCGAGCAGGGTCAGAGCCGCTCCCGCAACGAGGCGGAGAAAAACCTGGCCCAGGGCTGCATGGCGCCGCGCAGAAGCGTACATCGCTGAAATTGCCCTCTCACGCTGGGAAAGGCCTATTGTGTCATGCCGTCTGATTTAGGTCGAGCGCAGCCTCGGCGTGCGGATCAAGGACGGCAGGATTTGCTGCTCTTACTCGTAAGGCTCAGCGCAGTGGATTCCGTCCAGCCAAGCTGGAAGTCCCGCTCGTCTGCGTTGGGGGGCTGGGCCTGCGCTGTGGCCAGATTATTTCGTGTTGACGTGTATTGGGAAGTGGCGTAGGCTTCGCTTAAGTCGAACAACCTGTAGTGCTCAGCCAATGCATTGTACGTCTGTGCCGAAACTTCCTGCCCGTGCAGTCGTGTGTCAGGTGATTCTTTAGGAGGAAGGATGGGGTCAACGCGAGAAACGAGAGAGCCGGACAGCTTACCCAAATGGGTTAAAACGGCGGCAGCCATAATAGGCATTGTGGCGACTGCCGCGACCATAATGACGGGTATAGGCGCGATCATTATGCAGTATAGGAGCACAATGGTAGAGATGGAAAAAGAGCATACTAATCAGAAAGTTGCTCTGAAGGAGGCCGAGGAGTACAGGCTCCAGCAGGCGAGAGAGAAGGCCGAGGAGAGAGTAGACGCACGGAAGGAACGTGCAGCCGAACAGGCTCAAGCACTGGCGATCAAGAGCGAGGAAGCGAGGCTGGTAGGGTCGCAGATTAGGCAAAAGGAAGAAATCCTGGAGGCCCAGGAGAGTGAGCGTAAAAACCAGGAGGAGAAAGATTTCCTGTTGAGAGTGTCGCGAATTGCGGACTCAGATGCACCTGCTCTGGGTGATCTGGTAACAGTCAAGCGCGCCACCCGCATGCACCCGGAATATGACGACTTGGTTGCAAATGCTTTGGTAGCGCGGGCGGAAAAATCGAGCTCGCTATCAGAAATCCGTCTAATCTTCAGTATTTTAAAATCATTAAAGATCCGAGAGGTTCGTGATGAAGTCGTTGGGTTGAGGCATATGGCGTTGAAGAGGTGTCGTCAAATGCTCCAAGGATTGTTCGTCGTGCATTTGATTCGTTATAAGGATGGCCTGGTTTCCAGGGAGACGGTTTGCGAGACCGTGCAATTGTTGCCACAAAGGACCAATAATTCCGATCTTGACTCCTCGGCTCAGATGGCTATTATTATTGGCGGCCTTTCCGTCAGTGATGAGGGTTTGGATGAGCTCGGCGCAGAAATATCTAAAGCCCAAGATATCTTATTCGATGAAGACAGGATCGCGGAGGGCGAGCAGGCCTACCTTGATCAAATCAATATAAATACTCTGATCATCTCTTCTGCGCGGCCCTTTCTTCTCGGTTCGGCTGAATATATGGGAGCAAAAGAAAAGCTACAAGAATTTGATCGATTCTGCCAGTCCGCCTCGGTTCCGGCTTCTTGAGGCACCCCGCAAGCCGCTGACCTTCCTGCTCGTCACCCGGGCGATCCTGCAGATCGAAGCAACGCGGCGGCAACTCGCCGCCGGCAGCCGGGACAAAGCCGGAGAAGAACGCCTCAGGGCGCGTACCTCAAGCCACGTTGTCCTCGGCGACCGGGATGCGGAGCGGCGGGAGCCCGGTCTCGATGATCCTGCCCGCGGCTTCGCTCCGGAGAAGCTTCCAGGCTACGCCGAAGAGGTCGGTCTGGACGTGGCCGCCTTCCAGAAATGCCTCTCAAGCGGGAAGCATGCCCCGGGGATCCGCGAAGACATGAGAACGGCCCAGAACCTCGGCATCACCGGCACGCCGGCGTACCTGCTCGGGCGCCGGATTCCAGGGGGCGACAAGATCCAGGTCCTGGAGATCGTCAAAGGCGTGCCGAAGTACGAGGCGCTCGAAGAGAAGATCAATGCTCTTCTGACCGCGAAATAGGCTCCGGTGTAGATCTACGACGCCCGCGTTGCCACGACGACGTCGAAGGGGCCGGGGATTATTTGGATGTCCACGAAACCGAGGGCGGCGAGGGCTTCGGTGTACCACTCGACTTCACGCAGGCGGCTCGTGCAGCCGTCGACGCCGATGAGGAAGTAGGTCCAGAAGAACTGGATGGCGAGCCGGTCGCGGGTGCGGAACTCTTCGCACACCACGAGCCGGCCCCCCGGCGGGAGCGCGTGCCAGGCTTTCTCGAGGAGCGTGCGCGCGACGTCGGCCGGCCAGTCGTGCAGCACGCGCACGAAGGACAGCACTTCGTAGCCTTCCGGGAGCGGCCCGGCGAGGAAGTCGCCGCCGGCGAATCCCAGCCGGTCCGCGAGCCCGGCGGCGCGGGCGCGCTCCTCGACGAGCGGGCCCACTGCCGGCAGGTTGAAGATGTCGCAGGAGAGCCGAGGATCGGCGCGCAGTAGCGTCTCGGCAACGGTGCCGTCGCCGCCGCCGACGTCCAGCCACTGCGTACGCGGGCCGAAGACCTCGCCGCGAGCCGCCACCAGTGCCTCGTTGATCGGGCCGCATCCCGCGGCCATGCTGCGCTCGAAGCCGCGCACGTCTTCTTCCGTCACCGGCGGCCAGGCAAACGCCGCGTCGAGCCCGCCGGCGAGGACCTCGCCGAGCCGGCCGTGGATCTCGCGCCACGGATACCGGTCGCGGTCGCGCTCGATCGAACGCTCACCCAGCACCGCCTCCACGGCCTGCGCGAGCGGCTCCGTGGACACATACTCGGCGGCGAGCAGATCGTCCGAGGCCTGCCGGCGCTCGACCAGCCCGAGGCTCTCGAGGCCGTCGAGGAACTTGTACAGGCGCAGCGGACGGGCGCCCACGGCGTGGGCCAGCTCGGCGAGGCGGACCGGCCCGGCGTCGAGCCGCTCCAGCAGGCCGAGGTCGCTCGCCGTCCGCACCAGGTCGAGGGCCTTGTCGGCGTGGAACAGCAGAGCGAGCAGGGACCGCGCGTTGATCGTTTTCGGCTCGTTCCTGGCGTTCATGCGGCGGCCGCCCTCCGGAAGCGCCGGACCAGCTCGTCCATGAAGAGATTGACTTCTTCGTCGGTGTTGTAGAAATGAGGGGCGATCCGGAGACCGCCGCGGTAGCTGCACACGAACCCGCTGGCGACGAGCTCGCGGGCCACCGCCTCGTCGCCGGGGAAGCGCAGGGCGACGATGCCGCCGCGCCGTTCGTGCGCCCGTGGGGTGGCCACCGCGAGCCCCGCCTCGTCGGCGAGCGCGATGATGCGGTCGGTCTGCTCCAGCGACCGGCGGCGGATCGCTTCGACGCCGAGCCCGCGGACGATGGCGAGGCCCGGGCGCGAGAAGAGCGACGGCAGCACGGCCGGCGTGCCGGCCGCGAAACGCCGCACGCCGTCCGCCCAGCCGGTCGGCGGCGCGAACGACATCGGGTCGGCGGAGGCGATCCAGCCGGTGGCCGCCGGACGGAGCCGCGGCAGCAATGCGGGGCGCACGTAGAGAAACGCGCTCTCGTAGGAGCCGCACAGCCACTTGTGCGCGCCGCCGAGCACGAAGTCGACACCGCTCGCCGTGACGTCGAGCGGCGCCACGCCGGCGGACTGGTAGGCGTCGAGCACGACCAGCGCGCCGACCTCGTGGGCCCGGCGGACGATCGGCTCGAGGCCGAGGAGCGCGCCGGTCTCGAACGTCGCGTGCGATACGCATACGAGCTGCGTGCGCTCGTCGATCTCGCTCACCAGCCGCTCGGCGTCGATTTCCACGCCGTCCCGCGAGGGGACGATTACCGGCACCGCGCCGTAGCGCCCGAAGGCGCGGACGATATGCGGGATGGCGGGGAACTCGCGGTCGCTCGTCACGACCCTCGGGCGTTCCAGGTAATCAAAGCAGCTCATCACGCGCGAGAACAGTGTCGATAGATTCGCGTCGCAGATCATCGAGCCGGCGGGCGCATGGATCAGGGCCGCGAGCTCGTCCGCGTGCGCCTGCAGGTCTTTCAGCCACTGGTCCCAGGCCTCGTCGCGCCACCCCTCGACGGTGCGCCAGTACTCGTCGAGCGCCGCCTTCGCGCCTCGCGGGGTGGCGCCGGCGGAGTTGCTGTTCAGGTACACGCAGGTGTCGAGGAGAGGGAACTCGGCGCGCACGTTCGATTTCGACACGTCAGGCCTCCACGCGCAGGCCGGCCGCATCGGCCGAGTAGGGGCACGCCGCGCCGCGCTGCTCGCCAGGGGCGAATCCGCCCTCGCGCGACCAGGCGTGCGTCATCTCGACGCGCACGGTCCACAGCTCGGGGAAGAGCGGTTTCGTCATCCGCCCGCCGAGCGCCACCGTGGGGAAGCCGTCGAGCGCGCGCACGGACTTGTCGACTCCCATCGTGCGCCGGACGAGCATGAAGTGCTCGACGAGCCAGGTCTGGAACGTGGCGTCCCAGTCGACGAAGCGCTCGGCGAGGCGGTGCAGGTCCGGGTGGGCGTCCGGGTCCTGGTAGACGTCGAGCAGCGTCGTGCCGCGGCGGGCGATCAGGCGGCCGAGCGCGCCCCAGGCCACGCCCGCCACGGCGATAAGCCGGTTGTAGCCGGGCGATTCGAGGCCGCTGCCGTTGCCGAGGCTGCGCCGGATGACCTGGAACCGCGACGGCGACAGCGTGCCCAGCACGCGGATCTGATCGCGGAGAATCTGCGCGATCTGGACGACGCGGTCGAGAGCCTCCAGGGCGGAGAACGGCACGTCTCCCTCCAGGTGCCCCACGAGGTTGGTGGCCTCGAACACCGCGCATTTGAGCCACAGCTCCTGGGTCTGGTGCATCACCAGGAACAGCAGCTCGTCGGGGACGACCAACTCGTCCGGGGGAGTCTGCAGCGCGAGGAGCTCCTGCGTGCGCACATACACTTCATAGTCGAGCTCGCCTCGCCCGACGTCTTTGTGCAGGACCTTGTTGTGGATCGGGCATCCCAAGGCCTCCCGCAAGGTTGCCGCTTCATTTCCCGCCTTATCCTGGTAGTTCATGACGATCCTTTGCCGGTGAAGTTTGTGCGATGGAGAAGGCCGCTCTCCATGGGACAAAACGCTCGGGACGAGGGTTTCCCCTCACGGTCTTGCCTGGAAAAGCCGCGGAAGCGCGGAAGAGCTGCCTGCAAGCTGGAAAAATCTCCGGACTCCCTGAAAAAAAGCCCGGAGCTATTAGAAAAAGCCGCCGACCCACTGGAAAAAGTTGCCGACCCACTGAGAAAATCACCGGCCCAGCTTAAAAAGCCGCCGACCGGCTTAAAAATCTTCGGACCCAGCGGAAAAATCTTCGGACCCGGCTTAAAAAGACGCCGACCCAGCTTAAAAATCCTGTATCCATCCGGTCGCGGCCGGAATCCAGGGGGAAAACCCGCCGCTCTCGCCCGTACGGGGGCCTTCCTCGACTAAACCGGGATTCCAGCCTTGCCGTGCGCCGATCCAGGTAGAAAGCGGTCAGAAGATACCAGAGAAGCGACATGAAAAAATATTTGTTGGCGCCTATTGCACTTTCAGTGCTATGCATGCTAGGTTCTTGCTCGTCACCGGTGACGCGGTCGGGAACCGAGGCGGGGGCGTGCTCCGCCCGGACAGGGAGAGCCCTGGTCGTCAGGGAGCTCCATGAGCCCAGAAAGCAGTGAAGCAGGACCCTTTTCAAGGAAAGAAGGAAGTTGTTATGGCGAGAGCCAAAGTTTTATCGACCAAGATCCGTAGTTGGGACCTCCTGAACGAGAGCCTCAAGCCGCTCCTTACGGAGATGCCGCACGTGCAGCCCTTGCAGGCCGAGTTGCAGGGAGTACTGGACGAGGTGCGAGCGCTCGATAACGAGCAGGAGGAAGCGCGCTCTAGGCTCCGAGACTTCGTCCGTCGCCGCCAGGAGCTCGAGCGGCAGGGAGAAGTCGCACGCCGGCGGGTGGAATCCCACCTGCGCGGGACGTTCGGCTACACCAATGAGGAGCTCATCAAGTTCGGCATGAAGCCCCGCCCGCGGGTGGTCCGGAGAAAGACCGCCGAGAAGCGGCAGCCGGCATCCCCGGCGGAGGCGTCGCAGAAGCCCCAGTCCCCTTAGGTCCTAACGGGATTCTCCCTGTGGGGGCGGCCCGTGACCACGCGTGGGCCGCCCCTATAGGTAACCTGGAAGGCTGGAAGGTGAGCTCGGCTTTGATCAGTTATTAGGAAAACTGCTGCAGTCGTAGCAACCCGTGCGAACGTAGTATTCCGTCTGCTGATCCAGGCAGAAAGCCCCGCCCGGATAGCAGGCCCCTTGGCAGTAGCCAGCATATTGCGTGTGGGCGGCGTCATAATAGTAATAATATTCGCAAGCCCTTGACCCGGCATGGCTGTCCGCAGGCAGGGAAGTCATCACGGCGACGACCAGAACCGCCAAGGTGAAAGGCAATCTCAAGGGGTGCACGAACCGGGCGAAGAATTGACGCATGGTTGATCTCCTTTCGAGCAGTTGCGACCGACGGTTGGCCTGGGGCGGCGGTGGCCGCTCCGGACAGAGGCTTCACAGAAGAAGGTGCTCACCAAGAGAAAAGGAGAGCCCCGGACACCGCCAAGGTCCGGGGCCTACCTCCAACTTCAGCCGGGCACGCGTTCCGCATTCACGGCCGTCTGGGTGTTCAGGGCCGACCTGAGCCCCTGCGCGAGTTGGGCCGCCGGCCCCACATCCCAGTAGTGAAGGAAGACGATCCGGGGCTCCTCGCCCGTCATGTGGTTGTGAATCGCGACCACGTCGATGCCTGCCTTGCGCAAAGACTTGAGAACCGCTTGCAGCTCTCGCTCGTCCATGGCGAAGTCGCCGTCCACCATTGCCTGGCCGTCGCTGCCGGCGAAGGCGGCCCAGGTGTTGACGCCCATGGCTGCACCGGCTGTTTCGCCGTGCATCCGGGTTGTCTTGCCGAAGGTGAAGCGGAGGACGCCGTCCTTCATCTCGCCCTTGGCGCCGAGGACCGCTTCCACCTTCGCGGCGTCGAGGGTGGTCCGGGCAGGATCGATCTCGACGCGCGGCGTGGCCGGCGGTTTCTCCCCGGCGGCGCGAAAGATCTTGCCCACCGCGGCGGCGAGGTTCTGGACGGAGCCGTGCCCGCCGATATGCATGAACATCACTTTGGGCGCGTCCCCGAAGAAGTGGTTGTGGAGGGCAGTCACCTCCAGGCCGTTGTCGAGGGCCGCGGACATCACCGGGTTGACCTGGGGCTCTAGCAAGACCAAGTCGCCCATGACCATGGCGCCGTTCTCCACCTTTTGAAAAGCCGCCCAGGAGGTGAGGCCCAGGCGCGGGCTGAGGCGGACGCCCCCCACCCGGACGTCGAGGTCATTCCGGGGGACGCTCACCTTGAACACGCCGGACGCCGCATCGAGAGCCCCCTTGGCGCCGGTCAGGCGCTCGATGAGGGCGGTGTCCAGACCCGAGGCGGGGGCAGGGGCGCTCTGAGAGCTGGCATGCAGAGCCGGCGCCGACACGGTTCCGCCGAGGATCGCAAGAAGGAGGAAGAACCGGAGAGTGTAACGAGCTGTCATGAGGCTGCTCCTTTGATGCCGGTCCGGCCCATTCTACCTATGCTCGCGAGAGAGCGGGTGGAATCCCACTGCTGCGGGACGTTCGGGGCGGCCGCAGGGATAGCAGCACAGTTGCCCCGTAGGGCATTACTGGAGCGGAACCCCGCACTTCGAGCAGAAGGACGGACTGATCCCCTTGCCCAGGTACCGGTTGCACCCCGGGCAACGCCAGTTCCACAAACTGAAAGCGATGCTGCCAAGCACGAGTGCGAACACCCCACCCACCACCCCACGCGCCACCACCGAAGCCGGAATCCCCAGGAAGGAGACATCCCCGGCTCCCCTGAGGACCATGGCCATCACGAACACGGCGACGATCGGGATGGTCGCCAAAAGCTGCCGCTTCCGCCTCTTGGCGAACTCGGCCTTGAGCTCGGCGAGCTGCTGTTCGGTGTGCTGCATGGCTTACCCTCCTGAGCGCCGTCTAGCTGCCAGGCACTTCTTTGAAGATGGAATCTAGGAAGAGATTCTACCGGAAGGTCCCGCGTGAGCCCCGGGATAAGGTTCCAGATGCTATGCAGGCTCCCGCGAGACGGGGCCTGGCTGAGGGAGGCATGGGCGGGCCGTAGTTGTTAGGCTCCTTCTTGTGGTCGAAAGAAAGGAGGCCCTCATGAACGCAGCTACGACCCGCCGGGATAAGGTTCCAGGCGCTTAAAGGAATCCACCCTGGCTGCCGGGGGATAAGGTTCCAGGCGCTTAAAGGAGGTCTCTCCCCCTGGGTGGTGCGGCCACGAGGGGGGCGCTCTTTCAGGGAGAGGGTGAGAAGGAGATCGCCGAGGCGCCGCAGGGTGGTGTTGGCCTTCGGATCAGTGACGTGCCGCAGGAGCGTTTCGCGGAATCCCTCGTGCTCTTCCCACAGGGCCGGGTCGATGCGGGGGATAGGGGCTGGGGTAGACTGCGCTTGGTCATCCGGAGGGCGTTGTGAGTGTATCTGGGGATTGAGGACTAGCAAGCGAGGACGCCATGACTTCGGTCGAGCGGAAGGAGGCTGATGCCTACAGGATCTTCAAGACGTTGCGCAACCGCCTGCGCAAGTTCCGGCCTGAAGAAGTAATCCGCTACTGCATCCGGCAGCTGAATCCTGGGCAGTCCTTCGAGTGGGCTCAGGTGGGGCAACGGCCGCCCTGGCTCTTCCTACTACTCATCAAGTGGACTGCTGTCTATGGCGACTTCCTCTCTCCTGCGAGGCGGACGTTCGGCGAACGCGATGCGCAGGAAGTCCTCGCAACTCTTTTTGAGGTATGGGGCCAGGACCTTCCGAGTTGCTACGACAACGAATACCTCTTCTTTCGCGCCCGCTTCCAGCAGCAGTATTGGTGGCAAGAGCTGTTTCTTGTTTCGGATATGTCCAGGCAGTTCATTCTTTTCTTTGACTTAGAGCCGGAGCATCAATTTAGCTCCACCTTCCGAGAGATCCACGGCATAGACCTCAATACGTTCTTGGAGCTCAGCTTTGCGCTCATGACCCGATTCGCGGCATCCCGGTCCGCTACCGTGGACGAGCGCTTCTTTACGAATCTAGTCCCAGCATATCCGGCCGGAACCATTCCCGCGTTCCTGTCGATCGTGTCCAGGGACTTGGAATCTCTTGTCTGTGAACTGTCTGCAATGCCTACCTACGGAATACTGCACGAGACCATTGAGCCGACGCCGCTCGTGCGCTTTCCGCTCCTCAGGGATGGCAATCTCTATCAATGCTATCTAATCCATCTTCTCTTCCGGACAGTGCAGAACTTCGTATACGACGCTCTTCGCGCCGCGGACGCCAGTGCATTTACCAATAAGTTTGGTCCCATTTTTGAGCACTACCTAGAGCGCGGGCTTTCTTATGCTGGCCTCGGATACATGACCGAGAGTGAGCTAGTGGTCACATTGCCTCATGGCTCTAAGGTGGTTGACTACGCCATCCTCTCTGAGGAAGCAGCGGTGCTAATCGATGCCAAGGCTATACAGCTTACCGATCCTGGCATGCTTGCACGTACGTCGGCCACCCTTACTGCCAGAGCATCGACGGCTCTCAAGGCCGTTGACCAGGGTTTTACTGTTTCTGCCAACCTTAAGGCGGGTGGTTCGATTGCGGCGACATGCCCTGTGTTCCTGCTCGTCGTCACATATAAGGATCTACTGCTCGGAAGCGGTCGCGAGTTCTACGAAAACGCTGCCAAGGAGATTATTGACGGGTTTGCGGCCAAGCATGGCGATAGCCACCCGATTCCAGTGGACCATATTTTTTTTCTTTCCATTAACGACTTCGATTTGCTTATGGAGCACCTTAAATCATCAGGCACGGGTCTGGCCGACTTCCTGCACAAGGCAGTGCAAGATAATGCGGAAGTGGGTTCCGGCAGCTTTGTTTTTCGCACACATATCCCAGGTGTTCTCAGTAACCCAAAGTTTCCGGAGTATCTTCATGCTGGGTTTGAAGACTCGGGCCAGCGGCTTCGAACACGTCTGCTTCCGCCATAAGCTTAAGCTCCCGATGCGCTTTGGAGAGGGAGGGAAAGCGAGGGTTCTTCATGCGAATCCTCTGCCTTTATGCCTCGTATGCTGGAAGCGTGAGTACTGACACCTTGTCCAATCGTTCGCGATGACGCTTAAGGTTATCTGCGGCCTCCCGAACTGCTTTCAGGCGAATAGGATCACCGTCAACACAAGCAAGGAGCGCGGTGTCATCCGCCGCCTCGATCGAGGCGGGCTCACATTGGCCGGAAGCCGCAAGTCTCAGATAATCTCCACGCAGAAGGATCCCACCAGTATATTTTGCAAGATCTGCTGCGGCCGCCGGCACTCCGTAAGTGAGCCTTTTTACCAGGCGTGAAAGACGATTGCCGAGGTCCAAAGTCGGGGTGAAGCAACTCTGCTACACGAGCGGTAGTCGGCAGGAGGTCGGCCGTCCGCGATGCAACCGACCGAATCGGACCCGCGGCACCGTCAAATGCCCCACCGAACTGTGTAACGTGGGCCTCAATCTGACTTAACGTCTGGTTTGACACATAGAGAAGGCAGGACACTGCTTTCTTTGCGCGTAGAGTAGGTTGGTGTCCTTCTGTCACGGAGGCACTCATTCGATTGATAACATGGGAGGGTACGCCTTGCCTGCGGCCAAGAACTATCCATAAGCGGCCGGATGGCAGCTTCGGTCTCGATCTCGGCGACCGGGCCGGTGACGGCGAACGGGTTCAGGCAACGCCGTCTTCGATCATCAACTCCGGGTGATGTGTGGCTACGTAGTCCCAGGCTTGCGAGATCCCGGGAGAGAGGCCGACGAAACTGATCGATAGGGCGGGGAGCCCGGTGGCCAGGTTGAGAGCTATGGACCGCCTGGCGAAGGGGGACAGGCCGGACAGGTAACGTTCTTCGTCGCGGAGGTCTATGCCCAGAAGACGGGTACCGGCAACGGAGACGAACGTGACCTTGCGGATCGCGGCCCAGGGGAGCGCATCGAGCCTCCAGCGCGAGTCGTGGATTCCGGCTTCGTCGAGAGTCACGCTGGCGCCTCTCAACAGTCTGGCGATCACGCCCAGACCCAGGAGGCCGAAGAAGCCGCCGATCAGCCAGCCGAACCAGGGGGGATGATCCAGCGAGTGGGTTGCGGAGAAGTAGCCAAGGCCAGCCAAAGAGAAGCAGCCGGCGGCGATCGCGAGGGTCTTCCCAGGGGAAACGGAACACGTCATCGCCGGCTCCGCCGCCTGACGGCGTGGAGCCATTGCCTTACGCCACCGCCGACGGCGCCAGCCGCCGCATCTCTTCCCGCAGCTCTTCGATGACGGAGACCGTGCCGTCCTGGTCTCCGAGACGGGCGAGGTGCTGCTTCTTGTGGGCGAGCTCGCCGGCGAGGCGGTAGAAACGGCGGGTGGCGAAGAAACGGCCGGCGAAGAGGGCGCGGAGACGGGCGCCGAGGTGCGAGCCGAGGGAGAGGGCCGTGCGGTACTGGCGCTCGTCGAGGATGCCGCGGGTCACTTCCTCGGCGAGGTGCACGCGCAGCAATCTCCGCTCCCGCCAGAGGGCGACCAGCAGGATGACGCCCATCAGGGCCCAGCCCAGCCAGTCCAGGGCGAACATCAGGATGCCGAATTCGCCGGAGCTGGCGGCGGCGGTCGCGAGGCTGTTGTGGAGGGAGTGGGCGGTGACGGCGATCGCCCAGCCGGCGGGCGGCGCGAGCCAGCGCACGAAGGCCGAGCGCGAGAGCCGCGTCGTGGCCAGCCCCAGGCCCATCCAGGCGGTGTAGAACGGATGGTCCCAGATGCCGAGGGCGATCCGGACGACCCAGAGGCCCAGCATGCCCTCGACCCCGCTCTTGGTCGACTCGCCGAAGAGGTAGATCGTGTCTTCCGTGGCCGCGAAGCCGAGGGCCACGACACCGGCGTAGACGAGCCCGTCGAGCACGGAGTCGAACTCGCGGCGGAAGAGGAGGAAGACCAGCAATACGGCCAGGCCCTTGAGGCTCTCCTCGGTGAGCGGCGCGAAGAGGGTGGTGCCCGCCAGCTCCGCCGCCTGCTCGGAGCCGGTCGCGAGCTGCACGGTGCCCTGGAGGAGGAGCTGCGACACGAGGGCGCCGCCGGCCGCCACCACCGCGCCCCACAGGAAGACGACGCCCAGCAGGATCTTCGGCTCTTTCTCGTAACGGTCGATCCAATAGATGAACGCGGCGCAGAGGAACGCCGGGACGAAGCTCAGGAGGACCGCCAGAAGGAATTCCATGTATGGAGGAGGGAAGGATAGCACCCTTCACCGGAGGGCGAAATCGTGGCGGCTTTCGGCTTCGGCCGCGGCCTTCCGGTACTCCTCGCCGTCCAGCAGCTCGCGGAGCTGGTCGCTCACCGGGAAGACCATGGGAGTGGGGCTCCAGGCGTAGGGCTTCCCGGTCCGGACGTCGATCACCCGGCCGGCGGCCACGGTCTCGGCGGCGGCGGCCATGGAGAGGTTTTCGAGCGGCCGCTGGAGGGCCCGGTAGAGCCCTTCGGCTTCGGGCTGGAGGAAGCGGGTCGTCGTCTTCCGGCCGTGCACGGCGATGTGGTAGTGCGAGGGCACGAAGAGGAGTCCGTCGAGCTGCAGGCGGTCGCAGGCGAGGACGAGCAGGGTGACGACGTCCTGGAGCATGCCGAGGCCGGGATGCTCCTGGCCCGGCAGCCGGGGGCGGCCGGCGGTGAACGCGGCGCGCGGGTTCTGGAGCAGCAGCCACTCGATGCGCAGCAGGGCCATGCCGGGCACCTCCCGGCGGTCGATGCGCACCCGCAGCTCGATCAGCAGCTCCCGGCGGCCCGGCCCGGCATAGAGCCGCACGGTGTCGCCCGCCGGGTTGTCGAGGTCGAGCGTCAGCATGGGTCGCTCGAAGCCGAGGTTGCGCAGCCGGTCGAGGAGGCCGACCCGCTCCAGGGTCAGCTCCAGCCCCTGCGCGGAGTAGAAGCCCAGCAGGCGCCGCGGCCGGCGGGGGCCGCCGAGGGCGCTGGCGACGTCGTCCGCGGTGAGGCCCCAGTCGTCTTCTCCGGGAGGCCGGCCGCCCTCGCCGGTGAGCTCGTGCTCCTCGAATCCCCGGGCCAGGAGGCGGTAGCGGCTGAGCCGCAGCTCCTCCGTGCTGGGCGGCTCGACGGCCCGCCCGCGATTGAGCAGGGAGGAGAGGAAGCGCGCGCTGTAGCTCCAGGCGTTCAGGCCGTAACCGCCAGCGAGCACGATGACCAAGGGAAGTTTATGGTCCTTGCCGCGGACGCGGGAGACGACGAAGCGGTCCCGCTCCAGCAGGGCCTCGGCGGAGATCTTCCAGTCGCCGATCTGGTCGTCGGCCGCGGGATCGCAGCCCGCGAGGTAGAAGACCAGCTCGGGCCGGAAGCTCTCGACGACCGGGGGCAGGCGCGTGCGCACGGCTTCGAGGTAGGCCTCGTCGCCGACTCCATCCCCCAGCTCGATGACGGTCGCTTCCTGGGCCGTCACCTCGTCCGAGGAGCGGTTGTGGATGGAGAAGGTGTGCACGGTGGGATCGGCGGCGAAGATCGAGCGCGTGCCGTCGCCGTCGTGGAGGTCGAGGTCCACTACGAGCACCCGGGAGCCGTCGCCGCGGGCGCGCAGCTCGGCGATGGCCGCCGCCACGTCGTTGTAGACGCAGAAGCGCGCGCCCCGGTCCGCGTAGGCGTGGTGCAGGCCGCCGCCCAGGTTGACGGCGATGCCCTTGGCGGCGAGGGCCAGGCGGGTGGCGGCCAGGGTGCCGCCGACCATCGTGCGCTGCGCCTCCAGGATTCTCTCGAGGGCGTCGTCGGAGAGCTGCAGGCCGACGATCCGGACGAGGGTTTCGGACTGGTTCAGGGAGTCGAGATAGTCGTCCGTGTGGACCCGCCGCAGGTGGCGGAACGGCACGGGCTCGGCGGCGTGGACGAGGGCGGGATCGAGCAGGCCGGCCGAGTCCAGGAAGGCGAGGATGCGCTCGCCTCGCTGGGGATCGTGGACGGCCCCGGGAAGCTCGATCTGGTAGCGGCGGCTGTAGACGAGCTGTACGCTCGGCGGCCGGGCCATGGGGGAGAGCCGGCGGAGGCGTCGGAACGCATTGAGGAGCATCGGGTTGGCTTTCTTCTAGGAGCGCAGGCGGACCCAGGTGGCGCCCCAGCCGCCCGCCTCGCCGGGGGCGTCGCCGAAGGCTTCCACCCGAGCGTCGCGCTCCAGCAGGGTGCGCACGGTCTGGCGCTGCACCCCGATCCCCTTGCCGTGAATGATGCGCAGGGCGCGGAAGCCCGCTTCCCAGGCGGCATCGAGGTAGTCGCGCACCACGTCGGGCACCTCGGGCGGCCGGAAGCTGTGGAGGTCGAGGACATCGGTGATGGGGAGCTCGACGGGCTGGTCGAAGTCCTCCAGCGGGTCTTCGTCGTCGTCTTCGTCCCTCATGGCCGAGGGGCCTACCGCTGCGCGATAGGGCGACCGCCGGCGGCTTCGCGCACGGTGTCGACGAGGCCGTCCTTGCTGGGCAGCTCGCCGAAGACGTGCGGCTCCTGGCCAGGGCGGTAGAGGAGATAGAAGGGGATGCCGTAGCGGCCGTGCTCGGCGAGGAACTTCGCGATCTCGTCGTTCTTGTTCGTCCAGTCGGCCTTCATGGGCACGACCCGGTGGGCCTCGAAGGCCTCGGCCACCTCGGGCGTGTCGAGCACCAGCCGCTCGTTGACCTTGCAGGTGAAGCACCAGTCGGCGGTCACGTCCACGAAGACGAGCTGGCCGCCGGCGGACAGCGACTCCGCCTGGGAGCGGTCGAAGGCGACCCAGGAGATCAGGCCCGCCGGCTTCTCTGCCGTCCGTGCCGTCGCCGCTCCGGCCCGCGCGGTGGTGGCGGAGAAGAGCGTGATGGCGATGGCGGCCACGATGCCCGCGGCGGCCATGCCGCGCAGGCCCCGGCTGCTCGCCACCCGGTGCTGGATCCAGGTGAAGAGGGCGATGCCGAGCAGGCCGAGCTGGATGGCCGCGAGCTGCTCGGGCGACACCTGTGAGGAGAGGACGTAGAACAGCCAGACGGCCGCCGCCGCCAGCAGGAAGCCCATGACGCCGCGCACCGTCTCCATCCAGGCGCCGGGCCGGGGGAGGAGCTTGGCGATGCCGGGCGCCGCGGCCACCAGCAGGTAGGGGAGCGCCATGCCCAGCCCCAGGGCGGTGAAGACGGCGAGGATGACCACGGCCGTCTGGGCGAGGGCGAAGCTGATCGCCGTGCCGAGGAACGGCGCCGAGCAGGGAGTTGCCATCAGGGTGGCGAACAGGCCGGAGGCGAAGTGGCCGGCGATCCCCTCGCGCGGGGCGGTGCCGCCGAGGCGGGCCAGCGACTGCGGCAGGGGGATCTCGAACAGGCCCCAGAGGTTCAGGCAGAAGAGCACCACGACGACGGCGAGGAAGGCCACGAAGCCCGGCCGCTGAAACTGGACTCCCCAGCCCACCGCCGATCCCGCCGCCCGCGCCGCGATGGCCGCGATGGCCAGGGCCCAGAAGGACGCCAGGATGCCCGCCGCCGTCGCCAGGGTCCCCCGGACCACCTCGGCGCGGCCGTGGCCGGCGCTGCGCACCAGGCCGAAGAGCTTGAGGGAGAGCACCGGCAGGACGCACGGCATGGCGTTGAGGATGAGCCCGCCGAGCAGGGCGAGGAGCAGCGTGACGGCCAGGTTGCCGGCCGGTTTCGCGGCGCGGGCCGTTGCTGGCGCGGCGGGCGCCTCGGGGGGAGCGCCGCCTGAGTCTCCGATACCCGCCACCGCGGCGGCGGCCTTCGAGAACAGGTCCGTATGCTGCGGCTTGCCGTCCGGCGCCACCGAGATCTGGATCTCCGACTCGGTGGTCACCGGCGGCAGGCACTGCGAGTCGTTGCAGGCCTGGTAGCGCAGCGACGCCTTCACGGGGTAGGTGCCCGCCGGGGTGCCCGCGGGCACCTTGACCTCGGCGAGGACGACCACGTCGCCGTCGTACACGGCGAGCGGCTCGTTCTCGAAGGCGAAGTTTTGCATCTCGGCCTTCGGATAGCTGACGGGCCCCGGCGACCACCCTGCCGGCAGCGCAAGCTCGAGGACGGTGGGGATGAGGTACTCGAACGTCGGCTTGTGGCTGTTGACGTGCCAGCCCCGCTCGATGCTCACCAGGGCGGCGAGACGGGCGGGGCCCCCGGCGTCGTAGGCCGTCCGGTCGGAGTTGAGGACGAAGGAGGCCTTCTTCTGCGCCTGGAGCTGCGCCTCGGCGGGCGCTCCCGTCACAAGCAGGGCTGCCAATGCAACGGCGATGGCCACGAAAAGGCAGGAAATTTGCAGTCTGATTGGGGCCGAGGCGTGTTTTGTCATAAGGATCGCCCTCAAGTTCCGGTCTGTGAGCCGGAAACAGAAATCGGCCGAATATTATTCGCGGGAGAAACTCGCGTGAGAAAGTTCGCGAGGATTCGCCCAGGGGAAGATTATGCCAGCTTCGGCCCGGTCAGGATCTACGATGCCAGTGATACCATTCGCCGCCGTGAAGCTATCCAAACGTGCTTCCTCGATCGGAGAATCCGCCACTCTCCGGGTGACCCGGCGTGCGGCCGAGCTGCGGGCGCGGGGCGTCTCCGTGGTGGACCTCGGGGCCGGCGAGCCGGATTTCCCCTCGCCCCCGGTGGCGGTGGAGGCGGCCCGGCGCGCGCTCGCCGAGGGATTCACCCGCTACACGCCCGGCAGCGGCCTGCCCGCTCTCCGCGAGGCCCTCGCCGAGTCCTGCCGGCAGCGCTATGGCGCGCCCTGGCAGGCTTCCCAGTCCATCATCACCGTGGGCGGCAAGGCCGCCCTCTTCCAGCTCGCCCTGGCCCTGTTCGAAGAGGGGCAGGAGGTCGTCCTGCCGTCTCCCTGCTGGGTCAGCTTTCCGGAGCAGATCCAGTTCGCCGGCGCCCGGCCGGTGACGGTGCCGACGTCCGGGGAGGACGGTTTCCGCATCCACGCCGGCCCGCTCCTGGAGGCGGTCACGGAGCGTACCCGCGCCATCCTCCTCAATTCCCCCTGCAATCCGACCGGCGGGATCGTGGAGGCGGACGACCTGCGGCGGATCGTGGCCTTCGCCGCCGAGCGCGGCCTGCTGGTGATCTCGGACGAGACCTACGAGCGGTTCGTCTACGGCGGCCGACATGCCAGCGCCGCCTCGCTCGCCGCCGAGTTCCCGGAGACCGTGGCCGTGGTCGGCTCCTTCTCCAAGACCTACGCCATGACGGGCTGGCGGATCGGCTACCTGCTGGGGCCGCTCGAAGTCGTCAAGGCGGTGGAGAACATCCAGAGCCACGCCACGTCCAACCCCACCTCCTTCGCCATGGTGGGCGCCCTCGAGGCGCTGCGCCACGCCGAGCCGGAGGTCCAAGTCATGATGGCCGAGTACCAGGCGCGGCGCGAGATGCTCGTGCCCCTCTTGAACGGCATCCCCGGTTTCCGCTGCCGGCCGCCGGCCGGCGCCTTCTACGCCTTCCCCGACGTTTCCGCCTGCTTCCGCCCGGGGAGGGAAGATTCGGTGGCCCTCGCCGAGTTCCTTCTCGAAGAGGTCGGCGTCGCCGTGGTGCCCGGCGCCGCGTTCGGCGCCGGCAATCACATTCGCCTGTCTTTTGCCTGCTCGCGGGCCACCCTTCGGGAAGGCCTGGAGCGGATCGCGGCGGCGCTGGCCGCGACCTGACCGCCGCAGCCGCAGCCACCTATTGGCTGCGGATCTGACTCATTAGTGGAGGTTTTCATGAAGAGATCTTCTGTAGCTTTCCGCCTGCCCGCCGCCTTCCTGGCCGGCGCGGGGCTCGTCCTGGCGCTCGCCGCCGCTCCGGCCTCCGCCGCTCCGGCCTCCGCCGCCCAGGGCGGAGCCCCACCGACCGTCGAAGAAGCCCGCAAGTTCCTCGACGAGGCCCAGAAGCGCCTGTTCGACCTCTCGGTCGACGCCGGCCGGGCCGGCTGGGTGCAGGCCAACTTCATCACCGAAGACACCCAGGCCATCGCGGCCAAGCTCGCCGAGGCGCTCCTCGGCGCGGGCGTCGAGCTGGCCAAGGAGGCCACGCGCTTCGACGACGTGAAGCTGCCCGACGATCTGCGGCGGCAGATGGAGCTGCTCAAGCGGGCCCTGGTGCTGCCGGCGCCGAGCGATCCCGCCCAGACCGCCGAGCTGAGCCGTCTGGCGGCCTCCCTCGACGCCCAGTACGGCTCCGGCAAGTACTGCCCGCCGGGCGGTGGCGAGTGCAAGGACCTGCCGCAGCTCGAAGACGTCCTGCGGACCAGCCGCGATCCCAAGGAGATCCTCGAGGCCTGGACGGGCTGGCACAGCATCTCGCCGCCGATGCGCGCCGACTACCAGCGCCTGGTCGAGATCGCCAACGCCGGGTCCAAGGAGCTGGGCTACAAGGACACGGGGGCCCTCTGGCGCTCCAAGTACGACATGCCGCCGGACCAGTTCGCGGCCGAGCTCGACCGTCTCTACGGCCAGGTCAAGCCGCTCTACGAGTCCCTGCACTGCTACGTGCGGGCGAAGCTCAACAAGGAGTATGGCGACGCCGTCGTGCCGCTCGACAAGCCCATCCCGGCCCATCTGCTGGGCAACATGTGGGCGCAGGACTGGAGCAACATTTACGACCTGGTCGCGCCGCCCAACGCCGATCCCGGCTACGACCTCACCAAGCGCCTGGAGGCCAAGAAGCTGGACGCCAAGGGGATGGTGAAGTACGGCGAGAACTTCTTCACCTCGCTCGGCTTCGCGCCGCTGCCGGAGACGTTCTGGCAGCGCTCCTTGATCACCCAGCCGCGCGACCGCGACGTCCAGTGCCACGCCAGCGCGTGGAGCATCGACTTCAAGGACGACCTGCGGATCAAGATGTGCACCAAGGTCAACGACGAGGACTTCCAGACGATCCACCACGAGCTGGGGCACAATTTCTACCAGCGCGCCTACAACAAGCAGCCGTTCCTCTTCCAGGACAGCGCCAACGACGGCTTCCACGAGGCGGTGGGCGACACGATCGCGCTGTCGATCACGCCGGAGTACTTGAAGCAGCTCGGCCTGATCGAGCAGGTGCCCGACCCGTCGAAGGACCTTGGCCTGCTGATGCAGCGGGCGCTCGACAAGGTGGCCTTCCTGCCCTTCGGCCTGGTCATCGACCAGTGGCGCTGGAAGGTGTTCTCCGGGGACATCAAGCCCACGGGTTACAACCAGGGCTGGTGGGACCTCCGCCAGAAGTACCAGGGGGTGATGGCGCCGGTGGCCCGTAGCGAGAAGGACTTCGATCCGGGCGCCAAGTACCACGTGCCGGGCAACACGCCCTACATGCGCTACTTCCTCGCCGACATCCTGCAGTTCCAGCTCCACCGCGGGCTCTGCCAGGCGGCCGGCTTCAAGGGCCCCCTGCACCGCTGCTCGATCTACGGCAACAAGGAGGCGGGAGCCCGCCTGGCCAAGATGCTGGAGATGGGCCAGAGCCGCCCCTGGCCCGAGGCCCTCGCGGTCGTCACCGGCCAGAGGGAGATGGACGCCACCGCCATCCTCGACTACTTCGCCCCCCTGAAGACCTGGCTCGACCAGCAGAACCAGGGCCAGAAGTGCGGCTGGTAGGGACGTAGCTCGCTTCGCTGACTGGGCGAGGGTCTAGGAGGGACGGAACAGGCGACCGAGGCCCCGCCCGGGCATCAATGCCCGGGCTACCCAAAACAGCCGGCTAAAGCCGACTGAGTCCCCTTCAGGGGCTCTTTCGGCTAGCCCGGGCATTGATGCCCGGGCGGGGTCGGATCTCACCCCAACCTTAATTCGTTGGGATTGACTGGTCCTCTCGGGGTTTGGGACCATGCAGTATGGATTTACCAATCAAGAATCCCGACGCCGATCCATCTTCTGATGCTTTCCCGGAGAAACGTGCGGTCCGACTACGACGCTTCCTAGAAGAGGAGGTCTGGCCCAGCATTTCTCCCGACGTCCTAGGAAAAGCGATCTCCAAAAAGGAGGAGGAAGAGATCCTGGGATACGGACCGGATGGGGTCTAGTCCTCCAGTTTTTACCTGTCCGTTACCGAGGGCCGGCTCACACCGGCCCTTTTTGTTGTACGTTGGCCTCAATTGACAGGAGGGAGTGAATGTCGAGAGACGGCAAGCGCCACGATGCCCCGGCGGGCGGCATCTCCCGCCGCGACTTCCTGCGCGGCGGCGCGGTGGCCGGGGCACTCGGATCGGCGGGGCTGCTGGCCGGAGAGCTGGTGGAGGGGGCCAAGGGCCAACCCGCGCCGCGGATGGAAGCCGGCGTGGAAATCTTCGGGCCCGGACCGGTGCCCATGCGGCTGCGGATCAACGGCAAGAGCTACGACCTCAACCTCGAGCCCCGCACCACCCTGCTCGACGCCCTGCGCGATCACCTGGAGCTGACCGGCGCCAAGAAGGTCTGCGACCGCGGCACCTGCGGCGCCTGCACCGTGATCCTCGACGGCGATCCCGTCTACGCCTGCAGCCTGCTCGCGATCGACGTCCAGCGCCAGCCCATCGACACCCTGGAGGGGCTCGGCCGGCCCGAGAAGCTCCACCCCTTGCAGGCCGCCTTCGTCGAGAACGACGCCCAGCAGTGCGGCTTCTGCACGCCCGGCTTCGTCATGGCCGCCAAGGCCCTGCTCGACCACACTCCCAACCCCAGCCTGGGCGACATCCACCATGGCCTCTCCGGCAACTTCTGCCGCTGCGGCACCTACGCCGGCATGCGCCGGGCGGTGCTCGCGGCCGCGCCGCTGATGGCGGGCGCCATCGAGGAGGAACCGGAGGAGGGCGAGGGATTGGAGGGCACGGACGCGATCGATCCCACGGATGGCGGGGTCGACAACAAGAAGAGCCGGAAAAACAAGAAGAAGCGGAAGGGGAAGGGCCGTCATGGTTGAGCACTCCTGGCCGGACGTGAAGGACCGCCGCCTCATCGGGCAGCGGGTCTCGCGCCTCGACGGCCCTGCCAAGGTCACGGGCCGGGCCAAGTACACCTACGATCTCCAGCCTTCCGGCATGCTCTGGGCCAAGGTGTTGCGCTGCCCCCACGCCCACGCGCGGATCAAGCGGCTCGACGTCTCCGCCGCCCGGGCCATGCCCGGCGTCAAGGCCGTGCGGATCATCCAGGGGCAGGGCACCGAGATCCAATGGGCCCTGGACGACGTCGTCGCCATCGCCGCGACTTCCGAGAACCGGGCCGAGGACGCCCTGCGGGCCATCGTCGTCGAGTACGAGGTGCTCCCCCACCAGGTGAAGGACGACATCCTCGAAGGCGCCGCCAACGTCACGCCCGGCGAGGAGGAGACGGTGGGCGACCCCGAGGCCGCCATGGCCGCCTCCGCCGTGCGCGTCCAGGGCCGGTACGGAATGCCCGTGGTGTCTCACAACTGCATGGAGGCGCACGGCCAGATCTGCCAGTGGACGGGCCCGGACAGCCTGACGGCCTGGTGCTCCACCCAGGCCGTCTCCGGCGTCGCGACGCAGCTCGCCGAGGGGCTCGACATTCCCGCCACCAACGTGCGGGTGGTCACCGAGTACATGGGCGGCGGCTTCGGCAGCAAGTTCAGCGCCGACCGCTGGGGCATCGATTGCGCCCAGCTCTCCAAGCAGGCCGGCGGCGTCCCCGTCAAGCTGATGCTGGAGCGCCGCGCCGAGCTGACCGTGGCGGGCGACCGCCCGTCGGCCTTCGCCGAGGTCGAGGTGGGCGCCCAGCCGGACGGCACCCTGACCGCCTGGTCGTCGAAGTCCTGGGGCACGGGCGGCCTGGGCAACTCGGGCAATCCGCCCATGCCCTACGTCTTCCAGATCCCCAACCGGCGGCACCGTCACTCCTCGGTGGCCACCCACAGGGCGAGCTCCCGCGCGTGGCGGGCGCCCAACCATCCCCAGGGGTGCTATCTCACCATGAGCGCCTTGGAGGACCTCGCCGCCAAGCTGGGGATGAACCCGCTCGACCTCTTCCTCCAGAACCTCTCCATGGCGGGGCCGCTGGAGAAGGTCTACCGCGAGGAGCTGGAGGTCGCCGACCAGTTGATGGGCTGGCGCCAGCGCTGGCATCCGCGGGGCGATCCGGCCCGCGGGCCCATCAAGCGCGGCCTCGGCCTCTCTCTCCACACCTGGGGCGGGCGCGGCCACCGCAGCAACTGCGAGGTGACCCTCCATCCGGACGGTCTGGCCGAGGCCAAGATCTCCAGCCAGGACATCGGTACCGGCACCCGCACCGTGATCGCCATCGTTCTCGCCGACACCCTGGGCCTGCCGCTCGACGCCGTCAAGGTGAGCCTGGGCGACAGCCGCTACCCGGCTTCGGGCGGCTCGGGTGGCAGCACCACCGTGGGCGGCGTCACCTCCGCCACCCGCCGGGCGGCCCAGAACGTCCTGGCGATGATCTTCGCCAAGGCGGCGCCCCGGCTCCAAGCCAAGCCCGAGGAGCTGGAAGCGGCCGAGGGTGTGATCCGCGTCAAAGGCGATGCCGCGCGCAGCCTGACCTGGCGGCAGGCGGTGGCCCTCTTCGGCCGCACTCCCCTCACGGCCACCGGCGCCAATCCCGGCGACGGCGAGCTGACCGGCAGCGGCGTGGGCGGCGTGCAGATGGCGGATGTCTCGGTGGACGTCGAGACGGGTGTGGTCAAGGTCAACAAGATGGTCGCCGTTCAGGACTGCGGCCTGATCGTCAACCTGAAGACGGCGGAGAGCCAGGTCTATGGGGCGCTCATCATGGGCATCTCGAGCGCCTTGTCGGAGGAGAAGGTCATCGATCCCGTGACCGGGATCATGCTCAACGTCGACTTCGAGTCCTACAGGATGGCGGGCATCGGCGACGTGGGCGAGCTGGTGGTCCACATGATGACGGGGCCGGGCTACGACGAGCGCGGCGTCATCGGCCTCGGCGAGCCGCCGATGGTCTCGCCCTGCGCGGCCATTGGCAACGCCGTCGCCAATGCCGTCGGAGTGCGCGTCCCTTTCCTGCCCCTCACGCCCCGGCGGGTGCTCGACGCGCTCGCCGCGCGTGCGGAGAAGAAGGAGACCGCCTGATGCAGCCCTTCGAATACGCGAGCCCCGGCACCCGCGAGCAGGCCGTGCGCCTGCTCGGCACCGAGCCCGGCCGCAGTGCGCCGCTCGCCGGCGGCAGCGACCTGCTGGCCTTGATGAAGGACGGCGTCGAGACCCCCAGGCGGCTGGTCAGCCTCAAGGCGATCAACGGGCTCACGGGGGTCCGCTCCGAGAAGGGCTTGGGTCTCCGGATCGGCGCCTTGACCACGATCGACGCCTTGGCGGCCGATGCCGCCCTGAGCTTCGAGCACCCCGCCGTGGCGGCCGCCGCCGGCCGGTTGGCGGGGCCGCAGATCCGCAACGTGGCAACCGTCGGCGGCAACCTCTGCCAGCGGCCGCGCTGCTGGTACTACCGCAACGGCTTCGGCCTCCTCGCCTTGAAAGACGGCAAGTCCATGGTCACGGAGGGGGACAACCGCTATCACGCCATCCTCGGCAACGACGGCCCCGCCTACTTCGTGCAACCCTCCACCCTGGCGCCGCTGCTGGTGGCCCTGGGCGCCCAGGTGATCCTCTTCGGGCCGCAGGGGGAGCGCCGCCTCGAGCTCGAGAAGCTCTACCGCATCCCGCAGAAGGAAGGGGAGCGGGAGCACGACCTGCTGCCCGGCGAGCTGATCACCGAGCTCCTGCTGCCGCCGGCCGCCGGCCGCAAGATCGCGAGCTACGAGGTGCGCCAGCGCGAGACCCTCGACTGGTCTCTCGCCACCGCTTCCGTCGTCCTGGAGATGGATGGCGGAAGGGTGAGCCGGGCCCGTGTCGTCCTGGGCCAGGTGGCGCCCATGCCTTGGGTTGCCACGGAAGCCGAGGAGTTTCTGAAAGGCAAGTCGATCGACGCCGCCGTCGCGGACAAGGCCGGAGAGGCCGCGGTTCAGAAGGCCCGCGCCCTCTCCCAGAACCGGTACAAGATCCAACTCGCCCGCGTCGCCGTGAAGCGTGCCCTGCTGACCGCCGCGGGTTTGGGAGCGGGCATGATGGATGGGGAGGGCTGACCGATGAGCCTCGCCACGAAATCCGGATCGACGCCGCGGGCCTGCTGCTCGCGCCTGCGCTGGAAGGGGATGTTCGTCGACGTCGAGCCCGACCCCACCATCCCCAACACCCGGGACGGCTTCTTCTGGTGCAGCCTCACCATGACCTGCCTCGGGCCCGACAGCCGGGTCTGCGACGACGGGCGCTGCGACGAAGACCGTCCCTGCTTCGACCCGCTGTAGGGGGCGTCCTGAGCCCACAAATCCTGCTCTTCCGTGCCGGGGTTCCTCCTTTGCGGTAGAAGTGCCACTCTTCTCATTAGGTGGAATGACGGCGGCCATGTCGGCCGCCAGTGAAAAAGTCCACCCAAGGAGAGGCACTCCCATGTCGTCTCGCAAAATCCGCTCGGCCGTCATCGTTCTCGTCCTCGCCAACCTCGTCGCTTCCGCCGCGTACGCCTTGCCGCCGGTAAGCCGGCAGTCCTCCCCTGGGCCGGAAAGTGTCCTCGCCGCCGCCTGGGAGTGGTTCTCCTCGCTGCTTGCCCCGGCTGGAGAGACCGGGATCCAGGGGATTTGGGAAAAGGCAGGGAGCTCAATGGACCCCAATGGGACCTGTCAGTCCGCAGTGGTTTCTGGGGAGACGACAGATGCTGGAAGTCAGATGGACCCAGACGGCAATCAGTAGCTTATTTCATCTATAGGCGCCAGTCCTATGGCTGGCGCCCGTTTTTCCCTCATTTTGGTTGTCCCGTTTCCCCCCTCTGCGGTAACTAGTATTTTAGAGGCGGAACTCTGCCGCGCTCGGGCCTGAGAGAGAGGAGGAGTCGTTTGAAGATCCACCCCAATGGATTTTTACTGGAGGAATTCCTATTGTCGCTTTCGAGGGAGCATTTGGAGGTGGTGGATCACCTCATACGGTGTGCGGACTGCCGGCGCCGTCTCGAGAGCCGAAAAAATCAGTACGGAGGGTTGCTCGCGAGGAAAGTCGCGGACGTGCTGCCGTGGCCTCGTGAGGCCTCTGACTATGGGCCTGCCCTCAAGAAGACCGAGCAACTGTTTCAGGATCGGGAGCGCGTGTTGGCCCAGGAACGGGCTGAGGCGCCGAGCCTTTTCATCGAATTGACGAGATCTACCCCCGAGCGACGCCCCCTTTTTCTTCAGAGTAATTCCCGATTCCATACCTGGGGTGTTTTTGAATTGCTGATAGAACGATGTTGGGAGACCAGCATTCGCGATCCTGGCTACGCTGAGGATCTCGGACTTTTGGCCCTCCGGTTGTCGGAGTCCTTGAACAAGAGCCTTTACGGTGATGCGCTGATTGAAGATCTACGGGCACGGACTTGGGGGTACATCGGTAATGCACACCGGGTCCGATCCAACCTCCAAGATGCGGAAGAGGCCCTGTCTTCGGCCTATGCGCATCTCCAGAAGGGTACGAAGGATCCGCTGGAACGGGCGGTTCTGCTGGACCTGGAAGCTTCGCTGCGTAGGGATCAAAGGCGCTTTGACGAGGCTTCCAGGCTCTTGCGGAGGGCGATCAACATCTTCCTTCAGAGCGCTCAACATCACCGGGCGGCAAGATCGCTGGTCAAACTGTCGACCGTCCATCATTACGCCGGCGATCCCGAAGGAGGTATCCCTCTTCTCTACCAGGCGATTGAATTCATCGACTCCGATCAGGAGCCGCGTCTTTTAATCTGTGCCCGCCACAACCTGATCGACGATCTGGCCGAAACCGGTCGCTATCTGGAGGCCCAGAAGCTCTACCGCGAGACCCGGCCTCTGTACCGGAGCTTCCCGGATGCCTGGACACAGAACCGGCGCAAGTGGGTGAAGGGGAAAATCTCCCGAGGGCTCGGCCAGTTCGAGCAGGCCGAATCGCTGTTCCTGGCTGCCCGGGAGGGCTTCATCGGCGAGGGGATTCCGTACGACACCGCACTGGCCTCGCTGGAGCTCGCCATGCTGTACGCCGAGCAGGGGCGGACTGCGGACCTCAAGCGGCTGGCGGAGGAGATGGTGCCGATTTTCTCCTCGCTGCACATCCACCGGGAAGCCCTGGCGGCTTTGGCCTACCTCAAGCAGGCCGCGGAAGCGGAGCGGGCCACCCTGGATCTGGTCACTGGAGTAGCCGCCTACCTCCGACGGGCTCAGCACGACCCGGCGCTGCGGTTCCAGGAAGCCGGGACGTAAAGTACGGCGACCTCAGGAGCTTCGAGATGCCGACCGCGATGAGGTCCGGACCTTACCGGATATACTTCTACAGTCACGACTTGAGCGAGCCGCCGCACGTTCATGTCGACCGCGACGAGCAGTCCGCCAAGTTCTGGCTGTCTCCCGTGGCGCTGGCCCGGAATCTGGGCTTTAGCGCGCAAGAGTTGCGCACAATTGAGCGCATCATCATCGAGCACGAGCAACATCTCCGTGAGGTCTGGAATGAACACTTCCGACGTCAAGCCCGGTGAACGAGTCAAGGATGTCCGTTTTACGGAGGACGCCTTGAGCGTAGATCTGATGGACGGGCGCACTATAACTGTCCCCCTCGCTTGGTATCCGCGGTTGCTGCATGCCACACCGGAGCAACTCGCGAATTGGCAGGTGAGCGGTGGCGGCTTCGGGATTCACTGGCCTGATCTCGACGAGGATCTGAGCACCGAAGGCCTGCTGCGCGGGGTTCCCGCTCCTCATCGCGGGTATTTGGTCGCGTGAGCTGATCGACCCGGAGTAGATAGGCGTGGGCTTTCGTGACCCATCAAGCTATTCTGGTAGAGAATGACCTCTCTGGTCTGACCGGTCCACATCCGGAGGGGTCGATGCTCCGAGTCCGTTCTCGTCTCGCTCTTGCCGCTGTCCTCCTGCTGTCCTGCCTGCCCGCTGCCGCGCAGGCGGCGGCGGTCACTCTTGAAGGACTGCTGAGCGCGCCGTTCCCGGCGGAGCTTCTTGCGTCCCCGGTGGATGGCAAGCTCGCTTGGATCCAGAACGCGAAGGGAGTCCGGAACCTCTGGGTGGCAGAGCCTCCAGAGTATCGGGGCCGGCAGGTCACGCGCTACACGGCCGATGACGGGCAGGCTCTCGCCGGCCTCGAGTGGACGCGGGACGCGAAGGCCCTGATTTATGTGCGCGGCGGTGGCGCCAACCGGCAGGGGGACGTGCCCAATCCCACGAGCGATCCCGCCGGCGCCGAGCAGGCGATCTGGCGCGTGCCGCTCGACGGCGGCGAGCCCGCGCGCATCGCGGCTGGCAACGGAGCGGCTATCTCGCCGCGTGGAGACGGGCTCGCGTTCCTCAAGGGCGGGGACGTCTTCTGGATGCCTTTCGCGGGCAAGCCGGAACCGGTGCAGTGGGTGCAGGCCCGGGGCAACACGCGGCAACTGCGCTTCTCTCCGGACGGCTCGAAGCTGGCCTTCGTGAGCGCCCGGGGCGACCACAGCTTCATCGGCCTCTACGACGTGGCGGCGAAGACGCTGCGCTGGATCGGTCCCAGCGTGGACGGCGACAGCGATCCCGTATGGTCGCCGGACGGCTCGCGGCTGGCCTTCCTGCGGACGCCGGCCTCCTCGAAGGTCACCCTCTTCCATCCCAACCCCAGCGCGCAGCCGTGGTCCATCCTGGTGGTGGACGCCGCGACCGGCCAAGCGAAGACCGTCTGGCGGGCCGAGGAGGGCCTCGGAAGCGTCTTCCATGAGATGGTCGCGGCGAACCAACTGCTCTGGGCGGCGGAGGACCGGCTGGTCTTCCCCTGGGAGCGGGACGGCTGGCTGCACCTCTACTCCGTGCCGGCCTCGGGCGGCAGGGCGGCCCTGCTCACCCCGGGCAAGTTCGAGATCGAGTTCGTCAACCTCACCCCGGACCACCGGCAGATCCTCTTCAACTCGAACCAGGACGACATCGACCGACGTCACGTCTGGCGGGTGGACGTGACGGGCGGCCGGCCCGTGGCGCTGACGAAGGGGTCGGGGATCGAGTGGCTCCCCGTGATGACCAGCGACGGCAAAGCCCTCGCCTACTTCCGCTCCGGAGCCCGGCGGCCCGCCCAGGCGGCGATCGAGGCCGGGGGCGGCGCGGCGCGAGAGCTGGCGGCGGGGACGGTGCCTCCCGAGTTTCCCGAGAACGCCCTGGTGGAGCCGGAGGGGGTGATCTTCAATGCCTCGGACGGCCTGCGGATCCACGGCCAGCTCTTCCTGCCCCCAGGGACGAAGAAGGGGGAGCGGCACCCTGCCGTCGTTTTCTTCCACGGCGGCTCCTACCGGCAGATGCTCCTCGGCTGGCATTACCTGGGCTACTACAACAACGCCTACGCGCTGAACCAGTACCTGGCGAGCCGGGGCTACGTGGTGCTCTCGGTGAACTACCGCGCCGGCACGGGCTATGGGCAGGCGTTCCGCGAAGCGCCCAACCAGGGAGCCTCGGGGGCGAGCGAGTTCAACGACGTGCTGGGAGCCGGGCTCTACCTGCGGAACCGGCCCGACGTCGATGCGGACCGCATCGGCCTCTGGGGCGGCTCCTATGGCGGCTTTCTGACGGCGCTCGGCCTCGCTCGGGCCTCGAACCTGTTCGCCGCGGGGGTGGACATCCACGGGGTGCACAACTGGAACGTGGGCATCCGGACCTTCATCCCGGACTACCACCCGCAGCCGGACGAGGAGCGGCTCGCCTTCGAATCGTCCCCCATGGCCTGGCTCGCCGGTTGGCGCTCGCCGGTGCTGGTGATCCACGGCGACGACGACCGCAACGTCTCCTTCAGCGAGACGGTGGACCTCGTGGAGGCGCTGCGCGAGCGGAACGTCGAGGTGGAACAGCTCGTCCTGCCGGACGAGATCCACTCGTTCCTGCGCTACGCGAGCTGGCTGTCGGTCTTCCGGTCGGCCTCCGAGTTCTTCGACCGCCGGCTGGGCCGACCGGCGCGGTAGGTTGGCCGATAGGAAAACGCTTTGGGGAAGGATTGTCACAGGCCGGCGCGTTGTGTGGGGCAGGGAGGATCGCGCCGCCATGATGACTAGGAACGTTCCGTCCGGTCTCCACGGCATCCGAGGGGTGATGAGCGTCTGCCATCTCCTCGTGGAGGGAGACCGGGCCTGGCTCCTCGACACGGGGATGGTGGGGGAGCCGGTGCTGCTCCGCCGGCTGCTCCGGCGGCTGGGATTGGGGCCCGGCTCGATCGAGGGCATCCTCCTGACCCACGGCCATCTCGACCACGCGGGGAACCTGGCGGCGATCAAGGAGTGGACCGGCGCGCGGGTGTACGGCCATCCCGCCGAGCAGATCCACGTAGACGGCGAGTATCCCTACGAGGGAGCGGCCCGTTGGTGCGGGCGGCTGGAGGCGGCGGGCCGGTGGGCGTTCCGCTACCGCACGGCGCTGATCGACGAGCCGATCGGGGAGGGCGACGTGCTCCCCTTCTGGGGCGGGCTGAGGGTGGTCCACCTGCCAGGCCATTCGGATGGGCATTGCGGGTTCTACAGCGAGAAGCACGACCTGCTCTTCTCCGGCGACCTCTTCGCCAGCTACTTCTTCAAGCCCCACGTTTCACCGCGGATCTTCACCAGCAGGCCCGAGTTGATCCCAGGCAGCTTGCGCAAGGTCCTGGAGCTCGATCCGCGCTGGATCGTGCCCAACCACTACGATGTCCTGGACGGCGAGCTGCACAAGCGGCGCTATCTGGAGCTGTGCCGGCAGGTCCTCGGCCGCCGGCTCCAGGTGGGCATCGAGCCGGAGGGATAGGATAGGCAAGGTATGGAAGAATAATGGAAACCGAACCCGTCCTCATGCTGGTGGCCGTGGCGCTCGTGGTGGGGGGCGTCGTCGGGACGGTGCTGCCGGCGATCCCCGGCGCGCCGCTGGTCTTCCTGGGGTTGCTGGTGGCCGCCTGGGCCGATCGTTTCGAGAAGGTGGGCTGGTTCACCCTCAGCGTCCTGGCGATCCTGACCCTGCTCTCCTTTGCCGTGGACTTCATGGCGGCGAGCCTCGGCGCGAAGCGGGTCGGCGCGAGCTGGGCGGCCCTGGCCGGGGCCGTTGTCGGCACCATCGTGGGGCTTTTCTTCAGCATCCCGGGGCTCATCCTCGGGCCCTTCGTGGGGGCCGTGATCGGGGAGTACGCCACGCGGCGGAACTGGGCTCAGGCCGGCAAGGTGGGCGTCGGCACCTGGGTCGGCATGCTGATCGCCATCGCCGGCAAGCTGGCGCTGATCTTCACCATGGTGGGGCTCTTCGTTTTGGCGTACGTAATCTAGCGAGTAGAATCGACCCGAGGCCCAGACATGAAAGACGAACAGCTCCTCTCTCGGATCACCCTCAGTCCCGGAGTCATGGTCGGCAAGCCGGTCATCAAGGGAACACGTCTGACGGTTGAGTACGTCCTTGGACTCCTGGCGCATGGAGCGACGGCGTCGGAGATCCTGGATGAGTACCCAGGGCTGGCGCCGGAAGATATTCAGGCCTGCTTCCTCTTCGCCTCCAAGTCTCTGCAGGACACCGAGTTCATGCCGCTGGCCGTCTAGAAGGTTCGCCCGAGACCGATCAGATCAGTCCTGAACCAGCGGCGCGATGCAGTCCGCCACGTCGTTGGTGGGGCTGTTGACCGTCCGGCTGACGGGGAACGCCTCGAAGCCGTCCACGGCGTGGGGCACGAGGAGCGGCTGGAGCTTCGCCGCGTCGTCGATCTTCGGGTCCAGCCAGAGATCGAAGTCCTTGGGATCGAGGATGACGGGCATGCGGTCGTGGAGCGGCCGGAGCAGGTCGTTGGCGTCCGTCGTCAGGATCGTGAAGGTCTCAACCGGCTTCTCCTGCTCCGGGTTTCTCCAGGAGGACCAGAGGCCGGCGAAGGCGAAGGGTTTGCCATCCTGGCGATGGATGAGAAAGGGCTGCTTCAGCTTGCCCTCCTTCTTCCATTCGTAGAAGCCGTTCGTGGGGATCAGGCAGCGCTTCTTCTTGAAGCTCGTGCGGTAGGCGGGCTTCTCGGCGGCGCTCTCGGCGCGGGCGTTGATCATGCTGTTACCGATTTTCGCCTCCTTGGCCCAGTAGGGGATCAGCCCCCACTTCAGCAGGTCGAGCCGGCGCGGCTCGCCGGGCGCGGGGACGCGCACCACCGCCGCTTCCTGGGTGGGCGCCAGGTTGTACCGGGGCACGACCAGGGGCAGGTCCGAGATGTCGAAGAGGAGGGCGAGCTCCTCGCCCGAAGAAGTCAGCGTGTAGCGTCCGCACATTGTCGTAGTCCTCGTTTCAGGCCGTGGCCGCGATCTTCGCGTCGACGGCCTCTGTGAATCCCAGGTACTCGTCCAGAGAGAAGCTGTCCACCTCGATGGCGTCCCGGCGGGCCTCCGCGGCCTCCCGCACCTGCTCCGCCTCCCGCTCGTCGATCACTCCGGCCGCGACAGCCTCGCGGAGCAGGGACTCCGGCGCGCCGGTAGGGATTCTCCCTTCCCGGCTCGCCGTCCGCAACCGCTCCAGGATCTCCCGGCTCCGGCTGACGAGGAGGAGCGCCCGCTCGATACGGCCCACCGCCTGGGCGGGATCGGTGGGGAGGTGCAAGTCCGCGGTCAGGCGGTCCCGCTGAGTGCCGGGCGTCTGGAGGATCGTGGCGAGACGCGAGCCCTCGCGGTCCGAGGGCAGGGCGCCGAGAGGGTTCAGCCGGGCCCAAAAGGCGCCCGGTCCGCGCATCCAGAAGGCGAGCGGACCCTCGAAGTTCCGGTAGATGCCTGTGAACGCCTCCTGGATTTGCGACAGACTCCAGTCCAGGGCCCAGCGCACCAGGGGGAGATCCTCCTCGCGGCGCCCCTCGGCCTCGAAACGGCGGAGCGTGCTCACGCCGAGGTACATCCAGGAGAGGGCGTCGGCGAAGCGGCCGGAGAGCTTTTCTCGGAGCTTGAGCTTGCCGCCGAGGGAAAGCATCGCGAGGTCCGAGAGGACGGCGAAACGGGCCGAGGCCCAGGCCAGCCGGCGGTAATAGCGGGCCGTGGGGCCTGGGACGGGCGAGCGGGCCAGCCCTCCCCGGGTCAGGCTCAGGAAGGTGGAACGGACCAGGTTGCCGAGCAGGTGCCGCGCGTGGCCGAAGAGGGCGCGGCGGAGGGCCCCGGAGTCGCCAGCCGCGAGCGCCCGGATCTCCTTCTGGGCGTAGGGGTGGCAGCGGATGGCGCCCTGCCCGAAGAGGATCAGGGTGCGCGTGAGGATGTTCGCTCCCTCGACGGTGATGCCGATGGCCGCGCCCGTGTAGCCGTCGGCCAGGAGGTTGCGCGGGCCGCGGCAGAGGCCGGCGCCGCCCAGCACGTCCATGCCGTCGAGGATGAGGCGGCGCAGCAGCTCGGTCTCCTGGAGCTTGACGATGGCCGAGACGACGGACGGCTTCTCGCCGGAGTCGACGGCGCCGCAGGTGTAGACCCGCGCCGCCTCCATCAGGTACGTGAGGCCGGCGATGCGGGCGAGAGGCTCCTCGATCCCCTCGAAGCGTCCGATGGGCAGCCCGAACTGCCGGCGTACGGCAGCGTAGGCGCCCACCACCCGTGCCACCAGCTTGGCCCCGCCCGCCGACTGGGCGGGGAGCGAGATCGACCGCCCGGCCGAGAGGGCTTCCATCAGCATCTTCCAGCCCCGGCCCGCGCCCGCCGCGCCGCCGATGACGGCGTCGAGCGGCACGACCGCGTCCCGCCCCGCGGCCGGGCCGTTGGGGAAGGGAATGCCGAGAGGATCGTGGCGCCGGCCGATCTCGACGCCGGGAGTCGCCGTGGGCACCAGCACGCAGGTGATCCCCACGTCCTCCCCCTTGCCGAGCAGGTTCTCGGGATCGCGCAGCCGGACGGCGAGGCCCAGCAGCGTCGCGACGGGAGCCAGGGTGATGTAGCGCTTGTGCCAGTTGAGCCGGATCGCGGGATGGCCGTCGCGCCCCCGGAAGACGACGCCCTCGGAGGTGAGCGAGGCGGCGTCGGAGCCGGCCTCGGGCTCGGTCAGGGCGAAGCAGGGGATCTCCTCTCCGCGAGCCAGGCGGGGGAGATAGTGCCGGCGCTGCTCCTCCGTGCCGTAGGCGAGCAGCAGCTCGGCGGGTCCCACCGAGTTGGGGATGAGCACGATGGCCGAGAGCGGCAGCGAGCGCGAGGCGAGCTTGCCGAAGATGGTGCTGCACGCGAGCGCCGAGAAGGCATGCCCGCCGTACTCCTCCGGGATCGTGAGGCCGAAGAAACCCTCGCGCTTGAGGAAGTCCCAGACCTCGGGCGGCAGCTCCCGGCGCCGGGAAAGCTCCCAGGGATCGACCCGCCGGCAAGCGTCCTCTACCGGACCGTCCAGGAAGGCCCGCTCGCGCGCTGTCAGCTCCGGATAGGGCTCCGCGAGGATCCGCCGGAAGTCCGGCCGGCCGGAGAACAGCTCGCCGTCCACCCACACCGTCCCCGCCTCGAGCGCCTCGCGCTCGGTGTCGGATACGCGGGGGAGGAGGCCTCGGGAGCGGGCGATGCGGAGGAGGAGGGACATGGAATACGAATTCTATCGCGAGGGGCTGGAGCGGCCCCGGTGCTCCACCCACTCCCCGCCCACGCAGGTCGCCGCGATCACCTCTTCCGTCGCGCCGAAGACCACCGAGTCCAGCAGGGTCTCCGGCTCCCATCCCAGTAGCGAGGGAGCTTCCAGGTCGATCGCCGCGAAGTCGGCCCAGAGGCCGGGCTCGATGCGGCCGGTTTCGATGCCCAGGGCCCGGGCGCCGGCCGATGTGGCGGCTTCGAGGAGGACGCGGGAGACGCTGCCTTCCGGGTCCCGCAGCACGCCCCGGCTCTCGGTGGCGAGCCGCTGGACGTACTCGAGCCAGCGCATCTCCTCGATATGGGAGATGCGGGCGTTGGAGTCGCTGCCGATGCAGAAGGCCCCGCGCCGGGGATGGGCCCGGGCTACCGTCGCGATGCCGTCCCCTAGATTACCTTCGGTCAATGGGCAGAGGCAGACGGTGCCCCCGGCGGCGAGGAAGCGGTCCATCTCCTCGGCATCGGTGTGGGTGCAATGCACGGCGGTCAGGTCCGTGGCCGTGCCCAGGGTCTCCAGCAGCAGCGCCATCGGCCGCCGGCCGTAGTAGGCGATGACATCCTCGATCTCCCGCCGCTGCTCCTCGACGTGGATGTGGAACGGCAGGTCGCGCCGCCGGGCCTCCAGGTAGATCAGGGCCAGGTCGTCCACGCTGGCGGCGCGGAGGCTGTGGACCGAGGCGGCGAGGGTCTCCCGGCGCGGATCGAGGCGCGCCGCGAGGCGGTCCATCTGCTCCCAGTAGACCTGGGGCGAGGGCGTGTCGAAGCGGCGCTGCGCCCCTTCCAGCGGCTGGCCCACGGCGCCGGTGCGGTAATAGGACTCGATCAGGGCGATGCGGATGCCGGCCTCGGCGGCGGCGGCGAGGACCGGCCCGTCGAAGGCGAAGTCGGCGGCGTCCGGGTCGCGGTGGTGGAAGTAGTGGAACTCGCCGACGGTGGTGATGCCGGCCGATCTCATCTCGCGGAAAGTCCGCAGGCAGAGCGCCTGGAACTCGTCGACCTCCAGCCGCCCGACGAGCCCGTACATCGCCTCGCGCCACGTCCAGAAGCTGCCGGAGCCCTCGGGAAAGGTCTCGCCGCGCCCGCGGAGCCCGCGCTGGAAGGCATGCGAGTGGGCGGTCACCATACCGGGCAGGAGCGCGCGGCCGGCGAGACGCTGGTCGGGGGCGCCCAGCGGGCCTACGGCCTCGATGCGGCCGCCCTCGCCCACGGCGACCTGCACGCCGGATTCGAAGCGGGCGCCGGTCCAGGTCAGGTCGGCTTCGACGATCCGGGCCATGTCATCCTTCCTCGCAGAAGCGCTGAATCGTCCGCTCCAGCAGCCCGCGGGCGGCGGCGAGCTCGTCCTTGGGGATGTACTCGTTCGGCTTGTGCGCCACTTCGATCGAGCCGGGGCCGAAGATGGCGCAGTCCATCCCCAGGCGCTGGAGCCAGCCGGCGTCGGTGGCGAAGGAGACGCTGGCCCCGGCGCTCTGGCCGACGAGGCCGCAGATGTGCCGGTGGATGGGCGCGCCTTCGTCGAGGAGCAGGGGCGGGCTGTCGGAGAGCAGCTCGATCTCCGGCTCGAACGGCGAGGCGGCCTCGCGAACGGCCCGGCTCACCCGCTCGGCCAGCTCGTCGGAGGAGAGGCCCGGCAGCGGCCGCACTCCCAGCTCCACCACGCAGCGGTCCGGCACGACGTTGATGGCCGAGCCGCCCTGGACCGTGCCGACGTTGAGCGGCACGAAGGGGACCTCCGGGAACAGATCGCCGTTGGGCACCCGCTCCGCTTCCAACTCCCGGCGCAGGCGGGAGAGCGCGACGATCACCCGCCCGGCGGGCTCGATGGCGTTGACGCCCAGGTGCGGATAGCCGCTGTGGGCCGAGACGCCGTGGAGGGTCGCCCGCATCTTGAAGTGCCCTTTGTGGGTGCGCACCACACGCAGCGAGGTCGGCTCGCCGATGATGGCGGCGCGCGGCAGGCTCGCCGCTTCGGGGAAGCTCTCCGTCAGCCGCTTCGCGCCCAGCGTGCCGACCTCTTCGTCGTAGGTGAAGACGAGGGCGAGAGGAGCGCGCCAGCGTTCCGGATGGGCTTCGGAAGCCAGATTGGCGGCGACGGCGAGGAAGCCCTTCATGTCGCAGGCCCCTCGGGCCACCCAGCGGTCCCCTTCGTCCGCCAGGGAGAAGGGATCGCTGCGCCAGCCCTCCTCCTCGGCGGGAACGACGTCCATGTGGCCCGAGAGCACGAGCCCCCGCCGGTCGCCCTCCGGCTCCGGGCCGATCCAGGCGATCACGTTCGTCTTGAGGCCGTCGGCGGAGGGGTTGCGGACGATCCGCACGCCGGGACGCTCCAGACGCTCCAGGTAGCCGCACAGGAAGTCGGCGAGCGGAACGTTGCTGTTCCGGCTGGTCGTGTCGAAGGCGACCAGCCGGGCGAGCAACCCGGCGTCCGAGAGGCGGGACATGGTCTAGCCGCGGCTGCGCTCGAGCAGGACCATCATCAGGATCGCGAGGAGAACGGCCTCCGTCTCGGCCTGGTCGGGCGCACCGCCCAGGTCCGAGATCTCGAACCGGCTCTCCAGGAAGGCCCGGTGCTTGGTGATCCCCAGGACGGGCTGCTCGGTGCCGGTGCGGGTGACCTCGTACTTGGGGTTGAGGAAGTAGCCGGTAAAGGCGCCGATCAGCGGGATCTCGCCGAGGAGGCTGTCGAGGACCTTGATCCAGGGGTTCGCCTCCTGGATGCGGAAGATGTCGCGCCCGGTCGAGTCGGCCACGACGTAGGTCGCCTTCCACAGGGAGCGCATGCCTTGCCGGCCGACGGAGCCCAGGACGCGCCCCTGGGGATCGGTGAAGGTGTAGCGGGCGGACCAGTCGAGGATCCGGTCGGCGTTGATCTCGTAGATCGCCTGCGCCTGGGAGCTGTCGGCGAAGACTGTCACCTTCTCCTTGAGCTTCAGGAGCTTCTGCTTGACGTAGAGGATCTCGCGGCCGGCGTTGTCGCGGACGAAGATCTGCGGCGCCAGCGCCACGAGCTTGAACGTGAGAGTCAGCGGGTATTGCAAGGGGTAGAGCATGGGCCTCCCTGGGAATGGAAGAGAAAAGCGGTTCGGGAGGATTATAGGCTCGCCGCGCGCACGATCATCCGCTCGTCTCCCATCCGGCGCGTGGCGCCGGTCGAGTCGAGGTGCTCCAGCAGTGGGATCGCCCACTTGCGGGTGAGCCCGAAACGGTCCTTGAAGTCGGCCACTGAGAAGCGCTCCCAGGCCATGGCGAGCAGGTCCTTGCGCAGGGTGGCGAGCGCCGAGGTGGCCAGGATCAAACCGCTCGGCAGCTTGGTGAGCTGGCCGCGGGCGACCAGGTGGCGGATGACGCCTTCGAGGATCTGCGGCTTGGCGCCGAGCGCCAGCGCCACCTCGCCCGGCGAGGGTGGCGCCAGGCCGGCGCGGTCGAAACGGTCCAGCACGGCCGCCGAGAGCTTCGACTCCTCGCCCGTCAACTGGGCGCTGCGGCCGGGGAGCGTCACCTGATCCCCCTGGACGGAGAGCACCTTCTGCGCCTCCAGCCAGCCGAAGTAGACGCCGTCCAGCTCGGCCGCCCGGCCGCGCAGGATGCGCCGCACGGCCTCGGCCTTGGGCATCGACTCGGCGAGGCGGTCCTTCTGGAAGTACTCCTTGAGGACGCGGCGCGCCCGCTCGGTGACCCGCTGCACCGCTCCCGGCGAGATCCAGCGCCGGGCGCGGCCGTGCTCCTCGGGCACCTCGATCAGCCGCTGGCCGGCCGCGAGCTGCGCCAGGTGCGCCGCCACCCGCGCCGGCGGCAGACCCAGCCGGCGGGTGGCCTCCGAAGCCTCCAGGCCGCGCTCGCCGGCTTCCTGCACCCAGAAGACCAGGGCTGCCCGGAGGTCGCCCTGGAGGGCCGTCAGCGCCTGGGCGAGGCCCGTCCCGCGGTGGCGGCGCCAGCGCGGGTCGAGGACCTCGCCGCCGCCCAGCGTCGCGGCCGGCGAGGGGCGGCGGATGATGTAGCGGTCGCCGCGCAGGGCCGAGACAGGCCCTTCGAGGCGGATCTCCACCGGTCCGGTCTCACCCGGCGCCAGGCCCTCCTGGGAGAGGGGGCGCAGCCGTCCCAGGACCTCGCTCGCGAAAAGATGGAGCCGCACCGGCACGAAGCCGCGGATGGGCGCCGGGGCGTCCGGCAGCAGCGTGAAGCGGCCCAGCAGGCTGGTGGTGGCCTCGAACGCCCCGGGCGTGCCGAGCTGCATGCCGCGGGCGAGGTTCTCGAGCTCCACGCCGGTGAGCTGCAGCGACGTGCGCTCGCCGGCCTCGGCCTGCTCCCTGGCTTGGCCGTGCACCTGGATGCTGCGCACCCGCACCCGCTCGCCGCGGGGGAGGATCTCCAGCGTCTCGCCCGGACGCATGGCGCCGCTCGCCAGCGTGCCCGTCACCACGACTCCCAATCCTTTGAGATGGAAGGCGCGGTCCAAGGGCAGCCGCGCCGGCCTCTCCAGGTCCACCGGCTTGACCTGGCTTGCCGCCAAGTCGAGCAGCGCCGCCTTGAGCTCCGGGATCCCCTGGCCCGTCGTGCTGGAAACGGGAAGCACCACCGCGCCCGCGAAGGGCGTCGGCGCGAGCAGCTCCTCGACCTCGAGCTGGGCCAACTCCAGGAGGTCCGGGGAGACCAGGTCGACCTTGGTCAGGGCCACCAGGGCGGCGGGGATGCCGAGCAGCGAGCAGACGGCGAGGTGCTCGCGCGTCTGGGGTTTCACCCCCTCGTCCGCCGCCACCACGAGCAGCATGACGCGGATGCCGCCGAGCCCCGCCAGAGCGTTGTGCAGGAACCGTTCGTGCCCGGGAACGTCGACGAAGCCGAGCTGCAGGTCCCCCTCCGTGAGGTGGGCGAACCCGAGGTCGATGGTGATGCCGCGAGCCTTCTCCTCCGCCCAGCGGTCGCAGTCGATCCCCGTCAGGGCCAGCACGAGGCTGGTCTTGCCGTGATCGATGTGGCCGGCGGTGCCGACGATGACCCGGCGTGTGGCCGCCCGCTCCGTCATCCGATCATCCGGCCTGCTTCGCCAGCACCTCGCGGGCGATCCGGTTGATCGTCGAGCCATCGGCGCTGGAACCGAAGCGGGCCAGGGTCTCCTTCATGATGGTGCCCATGGCCGCCGGCCCGCTGAGGCCGCGCTCCGCCACGATCGCCTCGACGGCGGCGCGGATCTGCCCCTCGTCCACCTGCGCGGGCAGATAGACGTCGAGGAGCTTGATCTCCGCTTCCTCCTTGGCGGCCAGCTCCTCGCGGGCGCCGGCGCGGTACTGCGAGATCGACTCCTCGCGCTGCTTGATCGACTTGCGGACCAGCGAGACGAAGCCGGCCTCGTCCACCTCGCCGCCCTTGCGGATGCGCTCGTTCTTGATCTCCGTGAGGAGCATTCTCAGGGTCGAGAGCTTCTCCTTCTCGCCCGACTTCATGGCGGCCTTCACTTCGGCCTCGATACGTTGCTGCGGTGTTGCTGTGGGATCGCTGGTCATGGAATCGATTATAGAGCGGAGCTTGCGGCACTTGTTGAGACTGTATTATCATTTCGCCGTCATGAAGAGAAAGACCGAGCAACGCTCCGCCATCTGGCGCGCGATCGAAGAGTCCGGCCGTCCCCTGGGCCCGCACGAGGTGCTGAAGGCCGCCCAGGCCCACTGCCCGGGGCTGGGCATCGCCACCGTCTACCGCACCCTGAAGACCTTGGTAGAGGAGGGAGCCCTGGCGCAAGTCGAGCTGCCGGGGGACCCGCCGCGCTACGAGACCACGGGCAAGCAGCACCACCACCATTTCCACTGCCGCGCCTGCGACCGCGTCTACGAGCTGGAGGGCTGTCCCGACGGGCTGCGCGGCCTGACGCCGGCCGGCTTCTCGCTGGAATCCCACGAGGTCGTGCTCTACGGCCGCTGCGCGGCGTGCGCCGCGTGAGAAGAATCCGCGAGCGGGTGAGTCCGATCCTGGGGGACTCTCAGATCCCACCGGCTCCGTGCCGTCGGGCCCTCACTCCCCAACCCCTCTCTCCCAGCCTCCCCCCCGCCGGCCGGGAGAGAGGGGCTCAAAGAGCCCCTCAGAGAGTATCCGGAAAGTCGGTGCCGGGAGTCCCTCGACGCGAGCCCGGAGGGCGCCAGACTTCTAGCCCAGGGCGTCAGCCCTGGGTACAAGCACCCGCCCTCCTCGGAGCCCCGCAGGGGCGGCAGACTTCTTTTTCGAACCGTGAGCCCTGGATTTCTGCCGCCCCTGGCGGGGCTCTCGAGCTTTTTTACGCTCTCTTCCCAGGGCTGACGCCCTGGGCTAGAAGTCTGCCGCCCTCCGGGCTCGCGTCGTTGGACTCCCAACCGAAGCGCACTTTCCGGACACCCTCTCAGACAAACTTCTCCCTCTTCTCCCGGCGGATGGGGGGGAGGCTGGGAGAAGAGGGCCGGGGTGATGAGGGCCCGAGGCGGCGGACAAGGCTCCGAACAGGCACCACCAAGGGCGTCAATCCCATTCTCCTCTTGGCCGTCCTAGCCCTGGCTGCCTGCCGTACCGCCGTGCCCGCGGCGCCCGCTGAAGACACCGGCCGGCTCCGCGTAGCCGTCAGCGTGCCGCCGCAGGCCTACTTCGTCGAGCGGATCGGCGGCCGGCGCGTCGAGATCGAGGTGATGATCCCGCCCGGCTACTCCCACGTGGACTACCCGCTCACGCCGCGGCAGATCGTGGCCTTGAGCCGCGCCCGTCTCTACGTGGCCGTGGGGCAGCCGGCCTTCGAGTTCGAGCGGCTGCGCATCCGGCCCCTCCTGGCTCAGCTCCCAGGCATCCGGATGGTGGACATGTCGAAAGGCATGCGGCTGATCGAGGGTGAAGGCGAGGGGGAGGGGAGCGAGGATCACAGCCACGCGGGCAGCGATCCCCACGTCTGGGTAGCGCCGGACAGCGTGGCCGTGGCGGCCCGCAACATCGCGGCGGCCCTGGAGAGGATCGATCCCGCCCACGCCGCCGAGTACCGGGCCAACCTTCGGAGCTTCGAAGCCGACGTCGCGGGCCTCGACCGGTCTATCCGGGCCCAGCTCGGGCCTCACAAAGGGGAGGCCTTCATGGTCTTCCACCCCACCTGGGGCTATTTCGCCCATGAGTACGGCCTGCGGCAGGTCGCCATCGAGGCCGAGGGGAAGGAGCCCAGCGCCGCCCGGCTGATCCAGCTCATCGGCGAAGCGAAGCGCGAAGGGGTGAAGGTCATCTTCGTGCAGGCCGGCTTCCCCCGCAAGAGCGCCCAGGTGATCGCCGAGGCCATCGGCGGCCGGGTGGTCACCGCCGATCCGCAGGTGCGCGACTGGCTCGGCAATCTCCGCCAGGTCACCCGCGAATTGAACGAGGCCCTCGCCAATGTCTGACAAGTCTGAAACGCCCCTGGTGGAGGTCCGCCACGTCACCTTCGGCTACGGCCGCGAGATGGTGCTGGACCACGTCGACCTGGAGATCCAGCCGCGGGACTTCCTGGCCATCATCGGTCCCAACGGCGGCGGCAAGACGACGCTGCTCAAGGTGATGCTCGGGCTGCTCCGTCCGTGGTCCGGCGAGGTGGTCTTCAACCTTCCTTCCGGCTCGGACCCCCGCGGCAAGCTCGGCTACGTGCCCCAGTTCTCGACCTTCGACAAGGACTTTCCCCTGCGGGTGGCGGACATGGTGCTGATGGGCCGGCTCGGCAAGCGGGGCTTCCTGCGCTCCTGGTCGCGGGAGGACCGGGCCGCCGCCGGCCAGGCGCTCGAACGCCTCAGCCTGCGGGACATCGCCCGCGCCCACGTCTCCGAGATCTCCGGCGGCCAGCTCCAGCGGGTGCTCATCGCCCGCGCCCTGGTCGCGGGCCCCGAAATCCTCTTCCTCGACGAGCCCACGGCCTCGATCGACGCCGAGTCGCGGGAGACCCTGCGCGACCTCCTGCAGGATCTCAACCGGACCATCCCCATCGTGGTCGTGACCCACGACGTGACCTCCATCGCCACCCTGGTGCGGCGCATCGCCTGCATCAACCGCCGGCTCTTCTACCATGGCGATCCCGAGCTCTCCCAGGAGGTGATGGAAGAGGTCTACGGCTGCCCCGTCGAGTTGGTCTCCCACGGTGTGCCCCACCGGGTGCTGCACCGCCACTGACGCGACTGACGAGGATCCCGATCCCGTGCCCACCTTCTTCGAGGCTCTGTCCTACGAGTTCCTACGCAACGCCGTGATCGCCGGGGTGCTGGCGGCCGTGCTCTGCGGCATCATCGGCACCTTCGTGGTGGTCAAGAAGCTCGCCTTCATCAGCGACGGCATCAGCCACGCCGCCTTCGGGGGCATGGGAGTCTGCTTTTTCCTGGGCGTCGATCCGCTGCTGGGCGCCATCCCGGTTGCCCTCGCCTGCGCCCTGGCCCTGGGGGCGGTCGACCGCGAGACGATCCGCTCCTACGATGCCCTGATCGGTGTCCTCTGGGCCGTTGGCATGGCGGTCGGCGTGGTCTTCGTCTACAAGACCCCGGGCTACGCCCCCAACCTGATGACCTATCTCTTCGGCAACATCCTGCTGGTCTCCCGGCACGACCTGATGGTCATCCTCATCCTGGCGGCCTCGGTGCTGACCATCCTCTTCGTCTTCTTCAAGGGGATCGTGGCCGTGGCCTTCGACGAGGTCTTCGCCCGGGTTCAGGGCGTGCGGGTGCGGTTCCTGATGTCCCTGCTGCTGTCGATGATCGCCCTGTCGGTGGTGATCCTGATCCAGGTGGTGGGGATCATCCTGGTGGTGGCCCTGCTGACCATCCCCTCGGTGGCCAGCCTGATGCTCTGGAAGGATCTGCGGAGCGTCCTCCTGGGCTCGGTGCTGATCGGAGTCGGGATCACCCTCGGCGGGCTCGTGCTCTCCTTCTACTACGACCTGCCCTCGGGGCCGGCGATCATCCTGCTGGGCGCGGTGCTGCTGGTGGGGGTGTACGGGGTGAAGAAAATGCCGGGCCGCCGTCTCGCAACCAAACGCCTCAAGCACCCTTCTTATTGAGCCCTCCGTGGGCCCCTCGGAGAGTGGCGGCTCCGAATCCCGGAGTCCGTCCCTGAAAAAGGAGGACCCTCATGCCCCGTCTGAAGCTCATGTTCCTGGCCACGTCCATCCTGATGGCCGCTGTCGCGGCACGGCCCGCGAAGTCGGACGCTTGCATCGCCTACGGCGTTTGCCGCACTTGTACCTCGACCACGTCGCAACCCTGCGTCGTCACCCGCTGCGGGACGAATCCGGCGCACTACAGTTGCGGCGCCTGCACCACGAGCTGCGTACCTCCTGACGTCTGAGGAGCGATCGCTCGGCGGGCCCTGCCCCGGGCCCGCCCTGTCTCCACGGCACCCTCACCGGCACGCCGCTTGCTGATCTCTCTGTTACCTCGGTCTCGCGCGCCCTCGTCGGGCACGATCGGGACCGTTCACTTGCCAGGAGGTGCATCCATGGCCGTATCGACTCAGACCCAGGCTCCCCCTTTGAGCGCCGTGACCCGGGAGGAGATCCAGAACCTTCTCCAGAACCCGGGCCGCCCGTGCGTCTCGATCTTCATGCCCACGATCCGGGCGGGCGCCGAGACCCAGCAGAACCCGATCCGTCTCAAGAATCTCCTGCGCTCCGTCCAGGAGCGTCTTCAGGAGACGGGCATGAAGGACACGGAAGCCGCGGAGCTGATGGCCCCCGTCCGCGATCTCGTGAACGATCCGCCATTCTGGCAGCAGCAGGGCGGCGGCCTGGCGATCTTCCGCTCGCCGGAGGTCTTCAAGACCTACAGCCTGCCGGCCGCCCTCGAGGAGAACGCCGTGGTGGAGAACCGCTTCCACCTCAAGCCCCTGTTCTCCCTGCTCTCGGGCGACGGCCGCTTCTACGTCCTGGCGATCAGCCTGAAGAACATCCGCCTGATCGCCGCCTCCCGGCACGGCGCCCAGGAGTTGGAGCTGCCCGACGTGCCGAAGAGCCTCCAGGAGGCGCTCGGGGACGTGGTCTGGGATCACGAGCACCTCCAGCCGCGCCCCAGCTCCCGGACGGTGTCCAGGGCGGCCATCTATCACGGCCATGGCCAGCGGGAGGACAACGTCAAGGCCGAGATCCTCCAGTTCTTCAACTTGGCCGACAAGGCGCTGTTGAAGCACATGGACCGCGACGCTCCGGTCGTGCTGGCCGGCGTCGAGTACCTTCTCCCCCTCTACAAGGACACGACGGAGCACCCGAAGGTTCTCGAAGAGGGCCTAACGGGCAACGCCGAGGGGCTCTCGCCCGACCAACTGCGGGACACCGCCTGGGAGATCGTCGAGCCTCTCTTCCTGGAGGACCGCCGCCGGGCCGCCGAGCGCTACGGCGACCTCCAGGGCAGCGGCCGCGCCTCGAGCCGCTATCAGGAGATCCTGCCCGCCGCGCACGAGGGCCGCATCGACACCCTGTTCGTGGCCCGCGGCGTCCGTCTCTGGGGCACCTATGATGCCCAGGGCCGGGAGGCCCGTCACCAGGCGAACCAGACCGCGCAGAGCAACGGCAGCGAGGACCTCCTCGACCTCGCGGCCGTCCAGACGTTCCTGAACGGCGGCACCGTCTACGCCGTCCCACAGCAGGAGATCCCCGACGGCCAGGCGATGGCCGCGATCTTCCGGTATTGATCTTCTTAGTACTGATCTCCGGTAAGGGGTGGTGAGGGCCAAGAGGGGGCCCTCATCGCCCCCGGACGATCTCGCCGATCCGCACCCACCGCCGCCGCACTTCCTGCATGCTCTGCCGCACCTCGGGGCTCGGCTGGACCTGGAACATCAGCCGCTCAACCTGCTTGGCGGAGTCGGCCACGGTCTGCAGGCGCCTGGCGATCTCCACCCGGTTCTGTGGGTTGCGCAGGCGGCGGCCGCGGGTGAAAAAGCCCTCGTTGAACCGTTTGCCCAATTGCTCCACGGCCTCGGTCAGACTCTCCAACTCGTTCTGGAGTTGCTCGTCGACCTCGGTGATCTCGCCGCCGTCGTCCTCTTTCTTCTCGAGGAACTCGCCGTAGACCGTGCCGAGCTTCTCGGTCGCGCCGACCAGCTCGGCGCTCACCCGGCGCAGCTCCTCATAGGGCAGCTCGCCCGTGGTGGGCACCGAGGGCGCGGGCTCCGGTTCCGGCTCGGCATCAGCCGGAGCGGCCTTCTCAGGTGTCTTCGCCAGCTCCTCCCGAGGGACGGCCGGAGCGGCTTCGGACTCCGGACGCGATGGGAAAGGGCTCGCCGGCTTCGGCGTTTCCTTGGAGGGCGGCGCGGGCGCGGGGCGGGGAGGTTGGGACGCCGCCTTCAGGGGCGCTGCGCTGGCGGCGGTTACCGTCGGCTCCGGCTCAGCCGGACCTGGCGGCGGCGTCTGGACAGGCGTTTCCAGGACTGAAACGGGGGCAGCGGAAATGGGAGTGGGCTCAGCCGCCGGCTCGGCCGGCCCGCGGCGGGTCCACAGGAAGAATCCCAAAGCGATCAACGCCATGGCCAGGGCCGCGGCCATCGCGCCACGCTTCCAACTCTTTCCTTCCACGGGCCGGTAGGAGGTGCTGGGAACAGGGACCGGAGGCGCCACGGACGTGGGCTGGGGTGGCGGCGCGGGGGAAGCGTCGGAAAATCGGGTACGGTCCGTCTCCATCGTCGCGGGCGAGCCGGTAGTGCCGCGCGCCGGGGTCGGATTGGGGCGCGACGGCAGGATCAGCGTCGGGGAATCCCCGATCGTCTCCCCCGTCTCCGTCCGGGCCTCGGGGATGGCGGTCCCCTGGCGGGCCAGGAAGAGGCGGAGCTCCTCGACCGACTGGAAGCGCGCCGCCGGGTCTTTCTCCAGGGCCTTGAGGACGGCGCGGTCCACCCAATCGGGGAGGCCGGGCACCAGCGAGGCGGGAGGCACGGGCGCATCGTCGAGCTGCGCCTTCAGGATGGCGAACTCCGTCGTGCCGTCGAAGGGCACGCGCCCCGTGAGCATCTGGTAGAACACGGCGCCCAGGGCGTAGAGGTCCGTCCGCCGGTCCACCTCCTCGCCGCGGATCTGCTCGGGGGCGATATAGCGCAGCGTTCCCACCAGCAGCCCCGTGCGGGTCAGATGGCTGCTGCCGGCCATGCGGGCGATCCCGAAGTCCATTACCTTGAGCGTGTCCGCCTCGGTGAGCATCAGGTTGTCCGGCTTGAGGTCGCGGTGGATGATCCCCGCCCGGTGGGCCTGCTCGATCCCCTCGAGCGCCGTCGAGAGGAGCGGCACCGCCCGCTGCCACGGCAGGGCGCCGCCGGCTTCGATCACCTCCGAGAGCGTCCGGCCGCGCACCAGCTCCATGGCGAGGAACAGCTCGCCGCCGTCGAGGAAGAAGCTGTAGATGCCGGCGATGGCGGGATGGCTCACCCGGGCGAGGATCTTGGCCTCGGCCCGGAACCGCTCCACGATCTGCGGCTCGCGCGCCAGGTCCGGCCGGATCGCCTTGATCGCCACCTCGCGCTCCAGCATCTCGTCGACGGCGCGGTACACGGCGCCCATCCCGCCTTCGCCGAGCTTCTCCACGATCCGGTAGCTGCCGACCACCCTGCCGAGCATAGGTTCCCCTTGGAGGATGGGATGATTGTATCGCGCCGCGGTACAGGCTTCTAAATCGGCAGCTCCACCGTGAACACCGTCCCCCGCGGCCGGTTGTCCTCCACGCGGATCGACCCCTGGTGGTCGGTGACGATGCGGTGGACGATGGCGAGGCCGAGACCCGTGCCGCGGCCCTTGGTGGAGTAGTAGGGGAGGAACAGCTTCTCCTTCGAGGAGGGCGGAATGCCGCGGCCCGTGTCGGCCACCTGGATTTCCAGGTGGCCGTTCACGGCGTGCGCCGCGACGTTGACCCGGCCCGGGGCCTCGGTCGCCTCGACGGCGTTGTCCAGGAGGTTGATCAGGGCGCGCTTGACCTGCTCGCCGTCGATCCAGACCGTCGACAGCGCCGGGTCCACCTCCCCCTCGACGGCCACGCCCGCCTTCAGATCGCGGTAGAGGTGGACCGTCTCGCCCACCAGCTTCGCGAGGTCCACGGGCGCCGGCCGCGGCCGGGGCATGCGGGCGTAGCGGGAGAACTCGTCCACCATCCCCTGGAGCGTCACCACCTCGCGGACGATGATCTCCACTCCCTCCTCGATGGCCTTGCCGAGGCCGGGGTCCCCCTGCCGGTGCTTCATGAGCAGCCGCTCGGCGGACAGGCGGATGGGCGTGAGCGGGTTCTTGATCTCGTGGGCGATCCGCCGCGCCGCCTCGTTCCAGGCCGCGAGCTGCTGCGCCTTGATCAGCTCCGTCAGGTCCTCGAGCACCAGCACCCGCCCCTGCACCCGGCCTTCGGCGTCGCGCAGACCCGTGATCTTGGCCTCGAACGTCTTCCATTCGCCGCCCAGGCTGAGATGGACCTCCTTGACGGCGCGCCCACCCAGGTCCGCCTCGCCCAGGTCGGCCTCACTCGTCTTGGCCTCACCCAGCAAGGCCGCGAGCCGCGCCCGCTCGGGATCGCTCCAGGCCTCCTCGAACGGCCGGCCCAGGACCTCCGCCTCCGTCTGCCGCAGCATGTTGAGCGCCGCGCCGTTGCAGGTGAAGATCCGGCCCGTCGAGTCGATCGAGACGACGCCCGCCGCGACGTTCTCCAGCACGGCCGCGATCAGCGCCCGCTCCTCGCCCAGCCGCTGGTTGCTCGTCACCAGGTCGCGGTTGCTCCGCTCCAGCAGCTCCTTGTTGCTCTGCAGCTCCTGGGTCATGCCGTTGAACGATTCCACCAGCACGCCGAGCTCGTCGTCCGCCGCCACGTCCACCCGGTGGGAGAGGTCGCCGCCGCTGATCCGCCGGGTCCCCTCGGCGAGGGCCTGGATGGGCACCGTCACCCGCTTGGCCAGATAGAGCCCCGTCCAGGACGAGGCGAGGAGAATCAGCAGCGTCACCATGAGGAACAGCAGCAGATGGCTCGCCCGCAGGTCGTCCTTCTGCACCTGGAGCTGGCGGTAGGCCTGGTAGTCCTGCACCAGCTTCTCCCGCTGCTGCGCGAGCACCGGATCGAGCAGCGCCCCCGCGATGACGATGACCGGGGCTTCCTCGCCCGCCGCCGTCCGCGAGACGGCGGCCATGAGCAGGCTGCCGCCGGTGCCCGCCGGCGTCTCGACGGCCGTGGCCCGGCCCTCCTTGGCGGCCTGGTCGAGCACCGAGGCGTCCGGCTCCGGCAGGTCGGGGATGCCTGCCTGCGAGTTGAGGATGGCGTGGATGAACTCGTGCCCCTCGTAGACCGCCAGCAGGTCGAGGTCCATCTCCTGAAGCAGCTCCTGCATCCGCCGGGTCAGCCGCGGGCGCTCCGCGGGATCGTCGAGGTCGAAGCTCTCGATCTCGGCGAGCACCCGCGAGGCGTCCCGCAGGTTCGTCCTCTCGATCCGGTCGTAGAGGGCCTGGGCCACGGCGTTGCCGCGCTCCAGCACGGGGGCGACCGGAGTGTTGAACCAGCGGTCGATCGATCCCTGGAGCAGCTCGGTGGCGATGGCGAACAGCAGCAGGACGGGGATGAGCGACAGGCCGACGTAGGTGGCGACCAGCTTGAACTTGAACGTCGAGCCGAGCACCCGGTGCCGGCGCTCCACCAGCAGCTTGAACAGGTTGCGCAGCAGGACGAAGACGATGACCAGGATCAGGACGACGTTGACGTACCAGAGCACGAACAGCAGCACCCGGTTGGTCACCAGGGCGGCCGGCAGCTCGCGCCCCCGCTGGGCCATGTAGAACAGGGCGGTGCACAGCAGCAGCAGGGCGGCGAGCCCCGCGCCGATCAGGCGGTGGTTCTTCCGGTTCTTGAGGATCTTCTCGCGGAGGTCCATGGGCGTCAGGCCCCGGCCCGGTTGCCCCGTCTCAGGGCGTGCCGGGGGCGCGGAACTTCGACGATTCCTTCCAGTCGGTGTTGATGGTCACCGGGATGAACGACAGGACGGTGCGCGAGCCCATCTCGGCCTGCACCTTCACCAGCAGCCGGCCGTCCCGCGGCAGGCCCGCGAGCGAGAAGGCCGGCAGGCTCTGGACCTCCGTCATCGCCTCCTCCAGGGCCTTGCGCTCGCGTACGGTGCGGCTCTCGATCAGCTTGTCGTCCAGCTTGAAGTGGACGGTATAGGCCCGGGCGACCGCGTCGTACGTGGCAACCACCTCGAGGGTGTTCTGTTTCAGCTTCTGGTCCCACCACCGCTTGCGGTCGCGGTCCAGCTCGAAGCGGTAGAGGATCGAAGTGGGCAGGCCGCTGTCCACCCGTTCGGAGAGGCGCCGGTCGAAGGCGTCGCGCAGCGTGAACGTCGTCAGCACCCGGTCGCCATCGAGGTTGATCTTGATCTCGGAGATTTTGGCGTCGGCGCGGGCCTGCGAAGCGAGGAAAAAGAAAAGCAGGAGCGTGAGTTTCGCTCTCATCGATGAGGGGAGTCTAGCATTTCCCCCGGAATCATTTCCCCCGCAATGACCGGCAACTCCACATAGGATCCCCGACCCGCCTCCCTGTACACCGTCAGCCGGGGCGCCGGCGACGGCTCCGGCGTCCGCGCGTTCGTCTTGTCCGCTCCCGTGAAGGTCACGCGGATGCGGTGCCCGGCGTCGAAGAGGTTCGAGGTGGGATAGAGGTCGAAGACCAGCTCCACCGGCTCGCCCGGCGTCAGGGGAGCCTGGTCCGCCCGGTTGCCCCGGTGATGGGGGAGGCCCATCTGGTCGTAGCCGGGATCGGCCGTGGCCCGGTTCGAGGCCCGGAGCATTCCCTCGGACACGTACTGCGACCGCCCCTTCTCGTCCACCTCCTCCAGGTAGAGGAAGAGATCGGCGTCCGGCGCCGAGGACGACACCCAGACATGGGCCACCGGATGCCCCGTCACCTCGACCGTGGCCGCCAGGGGCGGCGTCGTCCAGGTGAGCCCCTTGGCGTCGTTGGCCGAGAGCTCCGGGATCGTCCGGTCGACCGACCAGCGCGGATTGGGGGTTATGGCCGCCGAGAAGTCCACCACGTACTCGTCCCTCGCGCCTGGGGTCTTCGGAGGCTCCGTCCCGAGGACGCCGTCGTTCGCCGACCTCACCGTTCCCGAAGATCCCGGGCCGAACCAGTACGCCGTCCGCCGCTCCTGGGGCAGGGGCCACGTCTTTGCCGACCGCCACGCCTGGTCCTCCGGCGCGCCCATGACGTAGTAATGGACGGGATCCTCGCTCATGATTCCGTTGTCGATCCCCTTCAGCCAGTAGTCCCACCACCGCAGGTGCTCGGCGGCGAAGTCGAAGCGGTCCCGCATCGTGTGGGTCCACGGGCCGATCGAGAGCCGTTGCGGGTTCTCCAGGTTCCTGTAGAGGACGGTCTGATCGCGCACGTACCGGTCGTACCAGCCGGCGAGGTGGTACACGGCCACCTTCGACTCTCCGATCTCCTTCAGGTACGTGATCGGGGTCCAGTCGCGGAACGGCACGGCGCCGGATTTCGCGTCCACGCTGTCGCGGAAGGGGGTGGCGGCCAGGATGTCCGCCGCGCTCCGGTTCGCCCGGTGCTCCTCGACGGCGGCCCGGAGGAGGGCGCCGTCCTTGTCCTCGTCCACGGGGTAGGCCGGCTTGTCCACGTCCAGCTCCCGCACCAGGTTGCTCCAGAACTCGATGAACGGCCCGTGATAGATGCCGCCGCGGTAGATCAGCTCATACATGTCCGCCACGGCGACCTCGGGGAAGAGCGCCACGAGATGGGGCGGCTTCCGGCTGGCGGCCATGTACTGGGTGATGCCGAGGTACGACCGCCCATACATGCCGATCTTGCCGTTGGACCACGGCTGGGCCGCGAGCCACTCGGTGACGTCGTAGGCGTCCTGGGTCTCCTGGTCGTTGTACATCCCCTCGAACGTGCCGAAAGACGCCCCGCTGCCCCGGGCATCGACGGCCGCCACCACGTACCCATGCCGGAGCACGTCCTGGAGCCACTCGAACGAGTCCAGGACCGTGTAGAGCTTCTTGTCCTCCGCATCGAACGCCGCCCGCTGGTACCGGTGATGGGTCCACACCACCGGCAGCCGCTCCTGCGCCACCTTTCCCCCGCGCGTCGGCCGGAAGACGTCGACCGCCAGCCGCGTCCCATCCCGCACCGTCACATAGCGCGAGCTGCGCACCCATCCGTCGTAGACCGGCTCGGAGTACCCCGAGTACTTGCCGAACGAAGAGACCTTCCCGGCACGGGATGACGGCGGAGCCGTGGTCGGGGCCGGAGCCGAGACGCAGGCGGTCAGCGAGAGGGCGGCGAGGACGAGGCTGAGGCGAATCCGGGGCATGGCACCTCCTTGGGGTGGAGCCCTGAAGGCTACGATTCCCTTACGAGGAAGGTCAACTGGAGGTTCCATGCCACCCCCCACTCGGGGCGGTTCGCCCAGCCTTGGGCTCACGCCGCGGCACGGGCCTCGGCGTCCGCCGCCGGCGTCCGCGTGAACGGATGCTCCTCGCGCACCATGCGGACGATCACGGCGAGCGGCACCAGGAACCACACCCGGCCCGAATCGTCTTGAGATCGGAGCCGGCGTAGATTCGCCCTGAAGGGGCGGGATTTGCCCAGCCCGGGGTGACTTGCGCCAGGCCAAGCCTGGGAAGGGAGGAAGGATGCAGTAAGTAGACCCTGAAACCCTTTGTCGTGGACCTTGTAGGTCCGAATCCTACTCGGCAAGGGTTGGCCACCCACCGA
>Ga0207681_10000113_pt1 | contig 68072 bp, 60 predicted proteins | sample KBSS53metaG_FD_184324 | JGI IMG/M metagenome (GOLD analysis project Ga0207681, IMG submission 184324) | Switchgrass rhizosphere microbial communities from Kellogg Biological Station, Michigan, USA - KBS S5-3 metaG (SPAdes) (version 2) | ecosystem: Host-associated > Plants > Roots > Rhizosphere... | reverse complement strand
TTCCTCCGGAACCGCCACGGGCTCCTTCACAACTGGCGCCTCGGCGCGAGCAGCCAGCGTCGCGTCCTCGACGACGACCTTCGGATCTTCGTCCTGGCCCTGCGTGTCGGCGCTGACGTCTTTCGCGCGCAGGCGCTGCCCGGTCACGACACGCGCCGGCGCCTTCATGCCGGGGCCGGTGACCTCGACGGAGCCTTCGTGCATGGTCACCGTCAGCGCGTCCGTCTTTCGATCCCAGCCGGCCGAGAAGCGCGTCCCCGTCACGCGGATGTGATAGCGCCCGGCGCGGATCTCCCAGCGCGTGTGCTTGCGGTGAACGACCGAGACCTCGACGGTCCCATTCTCGAGGGCGACCGTCGCGCCCTGCGTGTCCAGCGCATCGACGTGCGCCTGCGCCTGCGGCGGCAGCGTGACCTGCGAACCATCGGAGAACCGCAGCGCCACCGGACCCGAATCCGCGCCGATCAATTGTTCGCCCAGCGCGCCGGTCCGACCGGCGCCCACACCGTCCACCGCAAACGACAGCGGCTGCGGCCGCAACACGAAGATCGCGATTCCGGCCGCGCACAGCGCGGCGCCGGCCAGGCTGAGCCGCCAGCCGCCGTGGGCGCGCTGCGCCTGCCGGCTCTGCTTGTCCAGCGCCTCCAGCCGCGCCTGGATCTCCGGCAGCAGCTGGCGCCGGCGCGCATCGCCCTGGACGGTGCGCGCGACGTCTTTCATCAACGACTCGAAATTGGTCATGACTCCCCTTCCACTTCCGCCGACTCCGCCATATCGCCCCAACGCCCCCCTTGCGTGAGCCGTTCGCGCAGTGCCGGATGATCCTTGGCCGCTTCCACGAAACGCTTCTCGGCGCGAGCGAGCCGCCGCTTGACCGTCGCCAGCGAAACGCGGCACGCCGCCGCGACCTCGGTCAGCTGCATCTCGGAGATGAACCGCAGCGAAAACGCCATGCGCTCGTCATCGGGAAGCGTGTCGAGCACGCGATAGGTGGCGCGCACCGCTTCGTGCGTCTCGCCCTGCGGACCCGACACCGGGACCTCGGGCACGTCCTCCGGCGCGAGGAAGCGGATCCAGCGCCAGCGCCGCCGGCGCCGGATGCGCCCGCGCGCGGTGAACACCGCCAGCGTCGCGATCCAGCTGCGCAGCGCGGACGCGTCCTTGAGGCTGCGAATGCCCTCGAACACGCCCACGAACACGTCCTGGATCACGTCGGAAATCTCGGAATCGATGCCCAGCGCGCCCGCCACCAGTCGTTCGACCAGCGGTTCGTAACGCTGTACCAGCACCGTGCGCGCGGCGCTTTCACCGCGATGAAGAGCCGCGACCAGCTCTGCGTCATCGTTGTAAGCGACCACCCCACCATTGAGGACATGCGCGCCGGGGCGCATCTCACGCGGAAGGGCCATCGCGATTCCCATATTACACCGCACGATTGGTCGCCGCTGGGCCCAATAGCGGCTCATGCGCGGACGCGAAATCGTCTTTCTGTTACCGACGGAGAACCAGGGGGTGAGCGTAGGTAGCACATCGCATCAGACCGAGACAGGCTCGTGGCGGGCACGATAAGCTCGCGGCATGAGCAAGCTTAGTTACGTCGCCCTTGTGGGGACGCTGGGTCTGGGCACGATCGCGTGCAGCGGTTCGACCGGATCCAAGACGCCGGGCGCCGGCGGCAGCGGCACTGGAACCGCGGGAAACGGCGCGGCCGGGACGACGGGCGCGGCGGGGACGACCGGAACGGCGGGCACCACGGGCGCCGCGGGAACGACGGGCGCCGCGGGAACGACGGGCCGCGGCGGCACCAGCGGCACCGCGGGAACGACGGGCACGGCGGGCACGACGGGCGCCGGTGGACGCGGCGGCGCAGGCGGCAGCGCGACGGGCGGCGTGGGCGGCGGCGGCGCCGGCACGGGCGGTAGCGGCGCAGATCCGTGCGCGACCGCGCTGTTCTGCGACGACTTCGAGAGCTACACCGTCGGCCAGGCGCCCACGGGAAACTGGACGCGCCAGGTGAGCTCCGGCTCGACGGCCGCCGTCGACATGGCGCAAGCGCGGTCGGGAACGAAATCGGTCAAGTTCGTCGCCGCCGCGGCGAGCGGCAGCAAGACGGCGTACATCCGCCTGGCGTCGACGGCGATGAAGTCGATCTTCCCCGTCACGCCCAACGTCGTCTATGGACGGATGATGTTCCGTCTGGAGGCCGCGCCCACCGGCGACGTGCACTGGACGTTCCTCGAGGGCTACGGCCTCGTCCCCGGCCAGAGCTATCACGCGCTCTATCGCTACGGCGGGCAGCACCCCGTGATGAACGGCGGCACGTTCGTGGGCAGCCAGCTGATGGCGAACTACGAGACGCCCGACTCTTACTCCGGCACCGGCCCCAAGAGCGATTGCTGGGCGCACGCGAACAAGGTCGTCATTCCCGAAGGGAAATGGTCGTGCGCCGAGTGGCAGTTCGACGGCCCGAACAACACGATGCGCTTCTGGCTCGACGGCGCGCCGGTCGACACCCTCACCGTGGTCGGCGCCGGTCAGGGTTGCGGAACCGCCACCGCCGTCTGGACCGCGCCCACCTTCGAACGCTTCGATCTCGGCTGGGAGTCGTACCAGCAGGACACCGCGCGCACGATCTGGATCGACGACGTCGTCGTGTCGAAGACCAAGATCGGCTGCCCGTAGTCGCGCCGATGGCAGGCAACGCCGGATTCCATTTTCGGGCCGGACGTGCGACACGAATGTGGCCTTGAAGCCGCCGCCGCAGCGATACGAAGCCACCGACGCGACAGTAAAACCGGAATCGACGCCGGCCGAGCGGTACCGGCCGGAACGCGAGCGCGCGGGCAACGCGCTTTGCCTGTCGGGCGGCGGCTTCCGCGCGACGGTATTTCACCTGGGCGCCCTGCGCCGTCTGAACGAGACGGGTGTGCTCGCGAAGCTGGATACGATCTCGTCGGTATCGGGCGGCAGCATCATGGCCGCGATGCTGGCGACGCATGCGCCGTGGCCCGCGGCGGCCAGCGCGCCCATCCCCGCCGACGTCTGGGAGCGTGACGTCGCCGCGCCCGTGCGCCGGTTCGCCAGCCGCAACCTGCGCACGCCCGCGATCGTGAGCCGCCTGCTGCGGCCCTGGAACACCAGCGCCGGCGCACGCGGCCTGATGGCCGGGTACGCGGCCCGGCTCTCGCGCGCGAAGCTGGCGTCGCTGCCCGACCGCCCGCGCTTCGTGTTCTGCGCGACCGATCTCTGTTACGGCGTCAACTTCGTCTTCGAACGCAGCCGCGTGGGTGACTACCGCCTCGGTTATCTCTCGCCGCCGCCGGCCGACTGGGACGTGGCGCGCGCGGTCGCGGCGTCGTCGTGTTTTCCGCCCGTCTTCAACCCGCTGCCGCTGGACGTCCCCGCCGCGAGCTTCAAGCGCGCCCGCGAGGCGATCGCCGACGCCGACGTCCGACTGAGCGACGGCGGCCTGTACGACAACCTGGGACTGGAACCGGTGTGGAAGACCCACCGCGCGGTGCTGGTCTCCGACGGCGGCGCCGTGTTCGGCAGCGCGTCCGACGGCGGTTTGCTCACGCGCATCGGCCGGTACGTCGACATCGTCGACAACCAGGCGCTGGCGCTGCGCAAGCGCTGGCTGATCTCCAACTTCCTCGACGGCACCATGGACGGCGCTTACTGGGGAATCGGCAGCGCCACCGGCAACTACGCCAAGGGCGGCTTCGGCTACTCGAAGGAGCTGGCGACGCAGGTGATCGCGACCGTGCGCACCGACCTGGACGCGTTCTCGACCGCCGAGATGGCCGTACTGGAAAACCACGGCTACGCGCTGGCGGCCGCGGCCGTCACCACGCACCTCGGCGACCTCGCCGCGCCCGGCGCCCCCACCGCGACCCCGCCGCATCCCGAGTGGACGGACGAGGAGCGCGTGCGCGGCGCCCTGGCAAACAGCTGGAAGCGCAAACTTCTGGGCCGCTGGTAGGCGGCCGCGCGCGGCGGGAACCCACGCGACAGGCGGTTGTCTACCGATCGCAATGCGGTTGTGCGCGGCGCTCGCGCTGGTGCTCGTCGCCCTGGTCGTGGCGATCGTCGAGGTCGCACGCAGACCCCGGCGGCACGCACCGCCGCCTGCGGAGGTCACGGAGCTGTCTCCACCTGCGCCCGTTCAGACGCGCGCGCCCTCACCACGAGCGCCGCGCGTGCTCCCGCGGATCCCGCGCCCACCGCTGCCGACGGCGCGGATCGCCGGCCAGCTGCACGTGCCGGTCGACGACTTCGACTACGACATCCAGGTGGCGGTGCGCCCCAGCGGCAGCGAGCGCTGGGATACCAAGGGCGAAGCGACCGACGGGACCTTCGTCGTTCGCGGACTGATTCCCGGCCAGCGTTACGAGGTCGAGTTCAGCGGCACGCGCCTCCGCACATTGAGACTGATCGGGATCGTTGCGCCGGCTGCCGACCTCGACGTCAGGCTCGAACCGCGCGCGGTCATCAGCGTCGCCGTCGGTTTTCCGCGCGGCGAGGCCTGTCCGATCTCGAGGATGATGGTTCGCGCGGTCGGCGCCGATGAATGGGCCATCGATCTTGCGATTTATCGACCCGACTGTCGCTTCGAGCTACCGGCCCCGGTGAGCAGCGGTCTCGTCACCGTCGCCGCCGAAGGCGACGGCGCGCGACTGGAGACCGCCGTCCTGATCCCCGACCAGGGCGATCCCGCGCCGATCTGCCTCAGCCCACCTTGCCGCGCGGATCCCCTGGAAGGCCAGGCGCGCTTGCACGTGCTGCTCGACGGCGGCGCCGGCTCGCCGATCGAGGCGACGGTCGTTCCCGTTGGCGATGCGGACGCGCGGTACTTTTGCGCTTCCTCGATCGAGACCTGCAGCATCGAGGCGTTGCCGCCCGGCCACCCGTTCTCGATCACCGCGTCGGGGCGTGACTGCCGTGGCGGACCGGTGATCGTGACGGTCGCGGAGGGCGACAACACCGTCAGCGTTCCGTGCATCCGCGCGCCGGCGCCGATCGCCTCGGTGCCCGATCCGCCGCCGATCGATCTCGACCTTTGATCCGGGGTGCTAGCGGCCCGCGGGCCGCGCGCCGTTCGCGCGCAGCCGCCGTTCGAGCTGCTGGTTCTCGCGTTCCAGCTTCTCGATGCGCTTCTGCTGCGCGGCGACCATGCGCTCCAGCGCCTGGATCGCCGCCAGCGCGACGCCGTGCGCGTCGACGGAGTTGTAGGTGCGGTCGTCGTTGCCCAGACCGAAGCTGGCGTGGAAGTCCTGCGCCATCGGGCCCAGATGGCGGACCCCGCTCGGTTCTTCGATGTAGGTCCACGTCGAGATCGGCAAGCGCGCGACCTTGTCCAGGATCAGCTTGGCGTCGACGGGCGCGATGTTCTTCTTCTGGTTGCGATCGCTGCGGCATTCGGGCGCGCAACCCTGCGGACAGGTCGGCTGGTCATTGGTCGGCATGAAGCACGTCGGTGCGCGCGACACCGGCCCCTGATCCTCGCAGCAGAGCTGACCGACGCCGCAGCAGCTGTTGCCACAGCAGGTCGCGGTGCCGATGCAGACGACGTTGGGCTCGCACGTGGCGCGGCCGCAGGTTCCGCCGCCGCAGAACGGCGTGGCCGCCGGGCAGACGTTGCCGCACTTGCCGCAGTTGAAGGGATCGTTCTGAAGGTTCGCGCAGGTTCCGCCGCAACACATCCGCCCGACGGTGCACAGGACGTTGCAGACACCCGTGCCTCCGGAGCCGCCGGTGCCCGTGGCGCCGCCGCTGCCCGCGGTTCCCGTCGTGCCGCCACGGCCCGCCGCGCCTGTCGTCCCGCCACGGCCCGCTGCGCCTGTCGTCCCGCCACGGCCGCCCGACGACATGGTGCCGCCTTCGCCGGTCACGCCGCCGGCACCGGTGCCCGCGCTTCCTCCGGTTCCTTGCGCGCCCGCGCTGCCGGTCGTGCCGGCGTGGCCCGCCGCATCCGTCGCGACCGAGGTGACGTTGCCGCACGCCGATAGCGCGGCCACGACGACGACCAGCGCCAGCTCTGTTCCAATTCTTCGCTTCTGGCAGATCCGCATCGTTCCCTCCACGTCAAGGCACCAGGCAGCTCACCTTTCCACCGAACACAGCCGCGCAATGTCCGAAGAGCGCACTCGACTGCTGGCAGATGTTCGTCGGCAAGCAGGTGCAAGTCGGAGTGCCCGCGCATGCGGCGGGAGTGTCCGCGCAGAACGGGGGCGGGTTCGTGCAATCCGGCACGACGCAGCCGAGCCCTCCGTCCTCGTCCGCACAGGCTCTCATCGTCCAACCGTCGGGACACGCGGCGGCATCTCCAAGCGCCCAGCAGAGCTCGATGAGGAGATGGGGGCACGTCGGGTAGACACAGAGCTGGTTGCTGCCGCACTGCGCGTCGCCACACACGACGCCGCCGTCGCCGCCGCCTCCGCCGCCGGACATCCCGCCGGATCCGGCCGCGCCTGTCGTCCCGCCGCCGCCGCCCCGATTCGCGTCGCTGCTGCAACCAGCGACGAGCGCCAGCATCGCCGCCGCCGCAACCAGCCCCCTTCGCTTCATCGCCCGGCCCTGCAGAGCAGATTGCATGCCGGGCATGGCCTGCATTTTCCCGCGATAACGCGCGCGCCGACACGAAAAACTGACGGCGCGCGGACCGCCCTGTCGCTATTTCGCGGCTATTTCGCGGATTGCGTGCGGACCCACTGCTTGAGCGTCAGCGGGCGGATGCCCCAGCGCGACTCCAGCGACGGGATGTCGGCGGAGTACCCGACGGCGTCGAACCACTCCAGCATCAAGGCGAAGTCGACGCTGTTCGCGCGCACCGCATCGATCGGAATCGGCTGGTAGCTGACGGTCTTGCCGGCGAGCTCGCTCAGCGCCGCGGCCGCCTCCGGCATCGTGGCGGCGTCGCCCGCGTACTCGATCTCGGCGCCCTTGAACTTGTCCGCCTCGGCGAACGCCTTCGCGCTGAACTTGCCGACGTCGTCGACGGCGACCATCTGCAGCTTCGTCGCCGGCTTCAGCGTCGTGGTCAGCTTGTCGCCGTTCAGGAACCAGCCGCTGGGCAGGTTCTCCATGAAGAACACAGGCCGCAGGATGACGTGCGACGGGAAACCCAGCTGCTTCACCGTCTCCTCGACGCGGAACTTGTTGTCGAAGTGTGGAATCCCCGTCTTGCGGTTGGCCGATCCGACCGACGTGTAGACGAAGTGCTGCACGCCCTTGTCGCGCGCGATCTTGGCGAGGCGCTTGCCCTGCTCTTCCTCCTTCTCGACGCCCGCTTCCCACGTGTTCTGGACGGAGAACACGCCCCACGCGCCCGCGACCGCGCGCTCGAGCGAGGCCGCGTCGTCGAAGTCGCCGGCGACCACCTCGGCGCCCAGCGCTGCCACCGCCTTCGCGGCGTCGCCGTCGGGCTTGCGGGTCAGCGCCCGCAGCTTGAAACCACCGAGCCGGGTCAGATGGCGCAACGTCGCGCCGCCCTGCTTGCCGGTTGCACCCGTGATCAGAATGGTCTTGTCGTTAGCCATGGGGCCTCTCCCTTTCTTCCGCGGGCGGAAGCTAGCACTCGGCCGCAGCGCGGCAAGGCCAATCAGCGCGGCGCCAGCAGCAGCGCGGCTGCGCAGACGGTCAGCGCCATCACCAGGCGATCGAACGCCGCCTGCGGCAACCGGCGAAGCAGCGCGCGGCCGAGCAGCGCGCCCGCGACGACGAACGGCGCCAGTGCCAGATCGAAGAACAACGAGCGCCGCCCGATCAATCCGTGGCCCGCGTAGATGGGAAGCTTGACCAGGTTGACGACGAAGAAGAACCACGCACCGGTCGCAACGAACTCATCCTTCGGAAGGCGCCGCGCCAGCAGGTACAGGTTCATCACGGGACCAGCCGCGTTGGCGACCGTCGTCGCGAATCCGGCCGAGGCGCCGTAGCCGGCTGCCTGCCACCAGCGATCCGCGGGCGGTACGGCGCCGGTCGCGGCGGCGCGCCGGCCGCGCAGCCAGCGCAGCCCGATCATGAAGATGACGATGCCCGCGACCAGCAGGCGCAGGGTGCGCTCGGGTGCGGCCAGCGTCAGCGCGCCGACGGCGATGCCGCCCAGCACCCACGGCAGCAGCCCGAACAGGCGCCGTGCCTGCGCGTGGCGGCGGTAGGCAGCGATCGCGAACAGGTCGGCGAGGCAGAGCAGCGGCAGCAACCAGCCCGCGGAGTGGCGCGCGTCGCCGACCGCCAGCACCATCAACGGAACGGCGAGGATCCCGAATCCGGGAAGCCCGGTCTTGGCGACGCCGGTCAGCAGGCCCGCCAGCGCGGCCAGCGCGAACCGGCCAGCGTTGAAGTCGACGAGCAGCACGGCGCCACCGAAGCTATCACGTGGCAATCACGTAACCGCGCGCGCCAACTCGGTTGGCCGATCGTCCGCGCGGATCCCCGGACTTTCGCGCGCCGGGCGGGGCCCGCCGCTTGCTCCAAGATGGCGGCGACGCATGACGCCTGCCCGATTCCTGACGCTCGTGGCGCTGGCCGCCGGCTGCGACGGCGCCTTGCCGGGCGTGTGCGAGGACGGCAGCTGCGGCGTCCAGGTCTCGGCGCGAAGGATCGTCCAGACGTCCGTCAACCGCCGGCTGGACCTGCTGTTCGTCGTCGACGACACCAGCGCGATGACGGGGCACACCGGCGCGGTGGCGACGGGGATGGCGGAGATGGCGCGCAGTCTGCGCGACGCCGAGCCGGAGATCTCGCTTCATATCGGCGTCGTTCGGGCCGGAACCTGCGACGCGACCACGCGCGGCGCCGCGTGCGGCGTCGCCGCGCCCGAACAGTTCCTGCGCTCCGAGTGGTGCAACGCCGTCACCAACTTCAACTACGGCGGTGGTCTGGACGACGCGCTCGCGTGCCTCGCGGATCTCGGCACCACCGATTGTGGCCCCGCCCAACCGCTGGCCGCGGCGGTGCAGGCTCTGGTCGAACCGCCGCGGCCCGGATGGGAAGGTTTCCTCCGGAAGGACGCCTACCTGTTCGTCGTCTTCATCACCGCGACCGACGACGCCTCCGGACCACCCGGCGCGCCGCTGCCCGTTCACCCGTTCGTCACCGCGTTGAAGGCGTTGAAGCCAGATTCCGGCCAGATCCTGGTGGCGTCGGTCGGGCCCGGAAATTGCGCCCCGGGCGAGGTGCCCGGTCCGCGCCTCATCGAGTTCGTCAACGAGTTCGGCGCGAACGGCCTGGTGCTGGGGCTGTGCAGCGATCATCTGGGCGTCGTGGTGGACCGGATCGTGTTTTCGCAGTCCGAAGGACTAGCCCCGCCCTGCTTCAAGTACGTGCGTGACACCGACCTCGACACGCCGGGCGTACAGGCGCGCTGCACCGTCGAGCACGCGGAGCTGGCGCCCGACCATTCGATCGTACGCACGCCGATCCCCAGCTGCGACGAGAGCGCGCCGCCCTGCTGGTACCTCGTCCCCTCGACCGGCGGCATCTGCACGGGCTATCTTTTCAGCATCGTGCAGACCGCCGACTGGTGCGACGCGGCGCCGTCGAACAACACGATCGAATGCCTGGCGTGCGCCGACGCAAACGATCCTGCTTGCGCGCTGCAGCCGTGAAGCGCGCCGCCGTCCTGCTGTGTCTGCTCGCCGCCGCCTGCGGCGACGGCCCGCACCCCTTCCTGTGCGACGGCGGAAATTGTGGCGGGCAGGTCTCGTGGCGGAAGAGCTACCAGCAGAGGGTGGCCCCGCACATGGACATCCTGTTCGTCGTCGACGACACACCTGCGATCGCGCCCCACGTCGACGAGGTCGCCGCTGGCGTCGCGGGCATGGCCGCGCGGCTGACCGCGCCGAGCCCGGTGACGGCACTCCACGTCGGCTTCGCGCGCGCGGGCGCCTGCGACGCGAGCACGCGCGGCGCCGCCTGCGGGATCGCCGCGCCCGAGCAGTTCATGCGCTGGGAGTGGTGCGGTTCGACGCTGAACTACTCGGCCAGCTTCGCCGGCACTTTCAGCTGCCTCGGCGACCTGGGTGCGGCCAACTGCGCGCCCGCGCAACCGCTGGCGACGGCGCTGCGCGTGCTCCGCAAACCGGCGCTTCCGGGATGGGAAGGCTTCCTGCGGGACGAGGCGTATCTTCTGGTCGTCGTCATCTCAGCGGGCGACGACGCGTCCGCAACCGCAGGCGCGCCCACGCCGATCGCCGATCTGGTCGCCGGCCTGCGCGCCCTCAAGTCCGATCCGAGCCAGGTGCTCGTGTCGATCATCGGACCGGGCGGCGACTGCTCCGGCGGAGAACCCTCGCCGCCGCGCCTGACGGAGTTCGTGAACAACTTCGGCGCGAACGGACTCTCGCTCCCGCTGTGCAGCGGCAACCTGGCCGTCGCGCTCGATCGGGCGGCCAGCTGGGTGAACTACTCGCTGGAGCCGGTCTGCGCATCGAACGTGCGCGACACCGACCTGGAGACGCCGGGGCTGCAGGCGGGCTGCACGTTCGAGGATCGGGCCCGCCAGCCCGACGGCAGCACGGCGGTCACCCACCTCCCGAACTGCAACGACAGCGCGCCCCCGTGCTGGCGCATGACGCCGGGCGGCCTCTGCGGCGGCGGCGCGGGCGGCGCCGCCGGCAGCTACATCCTCAGCATCCAACGCGCGCCCGGCTGGTGCGCGGAGGCGGGCATGGACGTCACGATCGAGTGCCTCGGCTGCGCCAACCCGAACGACCCCGCCTGCGTCCCGGCGCGCTGAGCGACCCGACGGTGCGGAAGTTACCGTCGGGCCGCTCTTCGCGTTTTCTACATCCTCACAACGCCTGCAGGAACGCCTTCAGATCCGCGACCTCCTGCGACGTCAAACCGATGTGGAAGCGCCGGTCGTAGAACGAGATCACCTCGTCCAGCGAATCGGCCGACCCGTTGTGGAAGTACGGCGCGCGCGCCGAGAGCGCCCGCAGCGTGGGCCCCTTCATCTTGCCCAGGTCCGCGCACTTGCCCGTGATGATCGCGCGCCCCAGGTCGGTGACCTCCTCCTGAACGCCCGTCGCCCGGCAGGTGATACGGAAGACCGGCAGAACGTTGTCGCCCTCGGCTGGATTGATCAGCCCGAGATCCAGCGGAAGGATGTCGGTGTGGTTGCCCACGTTCGGATGCGTGTGGCAGGTCGTGCAGGTTCCGTTCAGCGTCGCGACGCCCAGCGCGTCGTTCACGCCGCGCACACCCGAGATGCGGATGGTCTTGGTGTTGAACACGGTCTGGCCGCGCGCGATCGCCGCGCGCCGATTGTTCTGGGTGCTGCCGGTCAGGCCCGCCCAGGCGTTGAACATCGTCATCGCGCTCTGGTTGAACGCCGTGCCGAACGGATTGCCGCCGTGCGAATCGTTGATGCCGAAGAAGCTGTTCAACGTGCGCAGCGGCTGCGGCCCGCCGGTCGCGCCGGCCAGGTTCAACGCACCCGCGACGTTGTCACGCTCTTGCGCGACCACCAGGTTCATCTGGAAGTCGACGATGGCCGCGCGCTCGGCGGCGGTGAGATCGCGCGCCCCCTGAGCGTGGCCGCGTGTCGCGTTGTTCGACTGCGTCAGCATGTTGATGCGAACGGGCGCGTCCGCCTGCGACGCCTGGATGCCGCTGTTGTCGACGTCGCGCGGGTTCGCGGGCACGGCGCTGACCGTCGCCTCGCGGCCGTCCCACATCACGGCGCTGATGAAGCGCGTGTTCGCGGACAGCAGCGGCCGCCGGTAGAACGACAGCTCGGGTGTGGCCGTCGGCGCGATGACGGTGTTCTGCGGGGGATTCGCCCCCGTGCTCTCGTACGGATTCAGCACGACCTTGACGTCGAAGTCGCGGTTCGCCGGAAGCGTCAGCGGGATCCGGATCAGACCCTTGCTGAGCAACAGGCTGTACGCCGTCTGCCGCTGCGCCACCGTGGCGACCGGGGCGTTCGGTCCGTTCGCGCCGTCATTCAACCGAAACAGCGGATCGAGCCCCTGCGTCGCGTTGAACACCGCCTGGATCTGCGGCGGCGTGATCGTCATGGCCGCGGACGGCTGATGGCAACTGACGCACGCGCGTCCGTTCGTTCCCAGACTTTGGAAAAATGGATTGGTCTCGTCAATCGTCGCGCCGTTGACGGTCACCGTCCGGGCGGCGCCGTTCGAGTTGTTGAAGGCGTCGCCGGCGAGCGCGGCCTCGCTTCCTTCGACGTCGGAGTCCTCCAGATCAGCGCAGCTCGCGGTCGTCAGTGACACCGCGAGCGCTGCGCCCAGGATCTTCATTGCGGCGAGTTGGGGGCTGTTCTTTGCCATGGTCTTCTCCTCATTTCGGGCAGACGTGTGGCTACACGTTTGACAATCGGGCACGCTCCCGCACGGCCCGGACCTTGGGTTACACGCGCGCCTCAGCGACTACAGACGCGCACCGATTACAGTCGATCGACGACGCCCAACGCAGGCACGAAAATCGAAAATGTTTCGCCGACGTGCGCGCGTTTTTATGAGCCGTTTTTTCCGCCGGCAAGCACGCAACGCAAGACCGCGTCAGCCTGGATTGCGGCTCTGCTTCGACGCAACCGCGCGTACCAGAATGTCGTCGAGCTTCGCGAGCAGTTCGACGTTTCCCTGTTGGTGATAGCCAGCAAGACGGCGTTCGAAGTCGGGCAGCCGTTCGAGGAATTCCGAAAGCCGCTCGGCGGTGAGCACGTCGGCGCCCAGGCCGTAACCTTCCGCCTCCAGGTAGCGGGCGTTCATCACCTGCTCGAACTGTCCGCCGATCGGGATCGCCAGCATCGGCCGCCGCAGGTAGACCGCCTCGCCCATCAAGGTGAACCCGCCGCTGGCGATCACGCCGCGCGCCGTGCGCAGATCCTCGATGAAGCCGTCCTCGCTGAACGGCCGGTAGCGCAGGTTGCCCTCGACCACGTCTTCCTTCAGATCGCGGCGCAGTCCGTAGATGCGGCACTCGCGCCCCGAACGCGCCAGCAGCTCGGGCAGCGCCGTGTTCGACGTCGACGTCTGATAGACCAGCAGGTGGTCTCCCTGACCGCGCTCCGCCGCGATGATCTGCGGGCGCAGGATGGGCGGTCCCAGCGTCGTGCGCTCCTTGCGGATGGGCGGATAGAAGAACGTCGTGATCAGGTACTGGAAGGCGCCCGCGACCTTCGGTTTGATCACGGTCTTCGCCATCCGGAACTCCGTCTCGTGCCCGGCCAGGATCTCGGGCGCGTGCGTGCAGCGGGTCAGCATCTGGATGTTGTCGACGGACACCACCGGGAGGAAGTGGTTCTTCCCGAACAGATAGCTCCAGCTTTCGAAGTCCGAGATCACCACGTCGGGCGCGAACTTCTCGGCGATGTCGAAGTACGCCTTCACGTTCTGCGGCATGCCCGTGATCGCGCCCTTGAGGTTCGCGAGGACGGTGCGGAAGTTCTGCACCTCGTTGTCCTCGTAGACGATGTTGAGCCCCCAGATCTTGCGCACCGACAGCCGCTCGCTCGCGCGCTTCACCAGATAGTCGTGGGCGCGACCCGAGACGACGACCTGGACCTCGTGGTTCTTCGTCAGGTGATCGAGCACGACGCCCGACCGCATCGCGTGGCCCATCCCTTCACCGACGACGCCGTAGAGGATCCGCATGCGCGGAGGAATCTACCGCTTTCGGCGAAGGCCGCCTACCAGGGCAGGACCTGGCCGTTCGCGTGCCAGAACGTCCCGGTCGTCTCCAGCGAAAGCGCTTCGAGGCGATCGACCAGCTGCGCCGCGGCCTCGTCCGGGTCGATGTTGCCGCTGCCCTCCGTCATCTGCGTTCGCACGAAGCCCGGGTGCAGGATCGCCACCGCGATCCCGGACGGCGCGAGATCGCGCGCCAGCGACATGCCGGCTGCGTTCAGCGCCGCCTTCGACATGCGGTAGCCGTAGTACCCGCCCGAGCCGTTGTCACCGATCGATCCCATGCGGCTGGTGATGAGCGCGATCTTGCCGCCGCGGCGCAGGTTGCGGCGCAGCGCTGCGACCACGCGCACGGGCGCGATGGCGTTCACTTCCATCTGCGCGCGGATCTCGCTGTAGGCGCCATCGTCGAGGCCGTCCTCACGAAGGATGCCGGCATTGCAAATGATCTCGTCCAGCGCGACGCCCGTCAGGCGCCGGGCCAGGCCGCTGACCGCATCGTCGGAGGTGACGTCGACGCCGGCCTCGACGCGGACGCCCAGCGCGTCCAGCTCCGGAGAGGATTTCCGGCAAACCGCAATCACGTCGCGTCCGCGTTCCTTCAGGCGGCGGCAGAGAGCCAGGCCGATGCCGCGATTCGCTCCCGTGACCAGGGCCGTGCGTTCCATCGCCGAAGCTTATGCACTCGCTGCCCGCCCCGCACCACGAAGTTGTACAAATTTCGATCGCGTCGAGCGCAGCGCGGCTTCGCCGCGCGGAGCTCATCGCGGGAGGTTCGGAACCTTCCAGGTTCCGAGGTTAAAAAATCACGACCATCGTCCCGATCGGGACGTCGTCGAACCAGCTCGCGATGTCGCGGTTGTGCATCACGACGCACCCGAACGACAGGTGGGCGCCGCCCCGTCCTTGGCGCTTCCACTCGGACGCCCAGCCGTGAAACCCGATGCCGCTGCCCAGTTGCGTGTTCTGGGGCGTCAGCTTGCGCTCGCTCCACGCCGCGCCGATCGCCGCGGCCGTCGCGCCGTCGACGACGCCGTTCTCCAGACCCCAGTCCGCGTCGGCGGGCCCCGGGTAGTTCACCTTGATCCAGTAGCCGCCGAAGTACTCGCCCCACTCGCCGCCGAACTCGCCCTTCTGCTTGTCGACGACGAAGTAGATCCCCTTGGGCGTGCGCAGGTCGCCCTCGCGCCGCTTCTGCCCCGCCTCTTGCCCGAGGCCGATCTCCACCTCGCGCTTCACGCGCCCGCCCGCGCGGACCTGCATGCGATACCGCGCCTGATCGATCAGGACGATCTGCGGTTCCGTCGCTGGGTCGGGCAGCTTGCGGTGCGCGCGGATGAACGCGCTGGGATCGAGATAGTGCTTCCGGATCCAGGCGCCGTCGCGGCCGTGGTCGGACGGCCAGTAGGTCGGCTCCACCGTCAGGTCGGACCGGATCTCCAGATGCAGGTGCGCCGGGTAGGCGCCCGCCGGATCCTTTCCGATGGCGCCGATCGTGTCGCGTCCGCGTACGATCTGACCTTCACGCACGTCGATGCGCGACAGGTGCGCGTACTGCGAGCGCACGCGCCGCTTCTCGTGTCCGTCCAGGACGATGTGCTCGATCATCACGACGCCGCCCCACGGGTTGGAAAACTTCCGCGCCACCACCACCTTGCCGGTCGCGATCGCCATGACCGGCTGCCCGAAGTCGGTGTCGCCGCCGCCGCGTCCGTTCCAGTCCTCGCCCGTGTGGATCCCCAGCGCGTACTCGTCGCCCATGTGGGTCGCGACGTACCAGCCCGTGTACTTCTTGCCGGCCGCGTCGGTGTACGCGCCGCCGCCCTCGCCGTCGCCGACCGGGAACGAGAACCCGGTCGCGACGGGGTACGGGTTGCGCAGCCAGCGATCGAACGACGACGTCCCGGCGCGCGCTTCGACCGCCGACGTCGCCACCACCGCGGCCGCGGCCAGCACCACGGGAACGATCGCAGGCGCCGCGCGCACCGTCGCCGTACCCGCCGCTATTGATGGGCGCGGGCGGCGACCGGCTTTTCGCCCGACGTCTTGACCTTCGGGGTCGCCGGCTTGGCGGGCGTCTTCGGCGCCGGCGCCCCGGTCCGCCGCGTGGCGTGCGTGAACAACCGCTTCAACCGCTTGTTCGAGAACGCGCCGTCGGCCTCTCCGTCCCCGTCTTCCATCTCCGGCGTCTCGGGTTCCTGCTTGGGCGGCGCCATCGTCTTCACCCATTCCAGACACTGCTTCTCGGTGAACGTCGCTTCCTTGCGATCGAAGGTCAGCGTCTGCGGCGCGTACTCGCCGTATTCTTCGTCGGTCAGGCGCCCGCGCTCGTGCGATTTGGCCATGATGCGGTGGATGTACTTGTCCCACTGCGGAACCGGCGTGCCGTGGCAGTACTGCACGTAGCGCCGCTTCGGGTTGGGCATGATCGACGAGAACCAGGCCGCCTCCAGCGGCGTCAGCTCGGACGGCTTCTTCCCGAAGTAGTGGCGCACGGCTGGTCCGATGCCGTAGATGCGCGGCCCGAACTCGATCGCATTGAAGTAGAGCTCCAGGATCCGTTCCTTCGACAGGTTCTGTTCGATGTACCAGACGAGGAAAAGCTCCTGCAACTTGCGCGACAGCGTCTTCTCGCGCGTCAGCAGGACGTTCTTCGTCATCTGCATGGTGATCGACGAGGCGCCCAGGCGGAAACCGCCGCGCTGCAGGTTCCGGCGCAGCGCGCTCTTGAACTCGCTGGTGACCCACCCGCGGTGCTTGAAGAAGCCGTTGTCCTCGGTGGTCATGATCGACCCGATCAGGTAGGGCGAGATCTCGTCGTAAGGCACGAAGTCGGGATTGTCCGGCCCGACTACGACCGACAGCGTGTCGGGCTCCGCGCTGGCGGGCACGCCCAGCTTCTTCGGCACCTCGACGTTGACGACGATCGACGACTGGCCCGGGTGCTTGCCGTCCAGCGCATCCACCTCGGGCGGCGCCTTCACGACCTTGCAGCCGTCGATCCCGACCTTGCCCATCAGCTCCAGCGCGTCCAGGTTGGCGAAGTCGATCTTCGCGCCGACGTTCGCTTCGAAGTTGCCCTTCAGCTCGAAGCCCTGCAGGTGCGGCACCAGCGACGGCGGGATGCTGGTCAGCAGCTTTGCGCACGATACGCGCGGCACCGTGAAGGCCAGCATGATCTGCGGGATGACGTCCAGCTTGCGCCCGTTGGCGAACTTGAACGTGCCCTCCGGCAGCGCGACGCTGCCCGAGAGCCGCGCCGTGATGTCGCGGACCCGCCCTTCGAATTTTTCCAGCTCCAGCCGCCGCGCGACCGGGTACGCCGTGCCCGCCAGCGTCAGCCCGACCGACACGTTCTCGACCGGGTCGGCCGAGAGCGATTCGTGGTGCAGCGACAGGCCGACGACCGCGAGGTCGCCGCCGAACTTGACCGCGTCGCCCACCCAGGCGAGGTCCAGCGCCGCGTCCAGCGTCGTGTTCTCGGGCGTCAGCACCGACGGTGGCAGCACGTCGCGGATACGTCCCAGCGAGAATTGCTCCGCGCGCAGCGCCAGCTTGCCCGTCCCCTTGGCGGGATCGGCCTCCCCTTTCGCCGTCCACAGCGATTCCTTCGCGCCGCCGTAGCTGCCGCGCAGATCGATGATGAGGCCGTCCGCGGGACCCGGCATGCCCGCGGGCGGCGGCGCGATCACGCCCGTGATGCCGGTGAGCGACAGCGTCGGCAGCGGCGACGCGCGCCCGGCGGTCACGCGCAGCGACGGCACGCCGGTGGGGCGCAACCCCGCCAGCGGCGTCTGCACGTCGATCTCTTCGGCGGCGAAGCTGGGCCCCTCGCCCTCCGCGCCCAGCGTGAGCACGCCGCGGACGCCGCGCAGGCGCACCGCCAGCTTCGACCCGGGCCGCAGCTCGGCGTCGAACAGGCCGATCCTCAGGGCGACGTGCTTGGTCTCGTCGCGCGCCTCCAGCATGCCGTTTGTGATCACGATGTCCGGCACGCTGGACGACGACGGCGCCCCGCCCGCCGGTCCGCCCGACGGCGCGGCGCCTTCCGGCGTTTCAACCTTCGGTTTGCCCGACGCGCGGCCGCGCAGGCGGTCGACCAGCGCGCTGACGTTGTCGGCGTCGCCGCCGTGCACGGCGTTGATTCGCAACCCGTCGATGCGGACGTCGCTGTGCATGCCCAGCGCGGCGCCCCACGGGATCCGCACCTCCTTCACCGTCAGCAACGATGGCTGGCCGGGCGCGCCCGCGACCGCGACGTCGGCGAGCACGATCGCGCCCAGCCCGCCGTGCCCGCCGCCGATCGTGACCGCTCGTCCCAGCTTCTCGGACGCGCGCCCGGAGATCAGGCTCGCCGCCAGCGCGCCGCCGGCCAGCAAGTAGAGCAGCATGAGCCCCAGCACCACGCCGCCCGCGATGCTGGTTTTCCGGTGCGCCTTCGCCCACGCCAGCGCCTGCGTGCCCAGGCCCTTGCTGGCGAACGAGACCGGTCGGCCTGGCGGGAGGGGCGGAGGCGGCACAGCCGTCGGATACTAGCAGGCCCCTTTGGCAGACTACAGGCTCGGAATTGGGCCTCCAGAGGGGGGCCTCGGGCTTCGGGCCTCAGGCTTCGGATCTTTTCGCTGCTGAGCTGCGATTCCGAGTCTGAGGCCTACGCGGCGCGAAGCGCCGCGAGGTCGCCGTCGCTGGTGGCGGTTTCGGTCAGCGCGCGGGCGAGCTTGCGGCGCGCGTGAAACAGGCGCGACATCACAGTGCCCAGCGGGCACTCCGTCACTTGCGCGATGGTCGCGTACGACTCGCCCTCGAGGTCGCACAGCCGCAACGCCTCACCGTGCGTCTCCGACAGCTGACCCATGGCGCGACGGACGACCACCGCGGTCTCGGCGCGCGCATAGATGCGCTCGGGCGTCTCGGGCAGCGCGGGCTCGCTGGTGTCGTGGTGGTGCTCGTCGGGCGTTCCGTTCGACAGCGGCACCGACCCGCGCCGGCGCAGCCGATCCAGCGCGGCGTTGACCGCGATGCGATGCAACCAGGTCGTGAACGCCGCCCGCCCTTCGAAGCGGCCGAGGTTGCGCCAGACCTTGATCATCGCATCCTGGACCGCGTCCTCGGCCTCGTCGGCGTCGCCGAGGACGCGCATCGCCAGCGACAGCAGCTTCGGCCGCGCGCCCGACAGCAGCCGTTCCAGCGCCTCCCCCTTGCCCTTCTGGGCGGCGACCACCAGTTCGCCCAGGTCCACCGGGCCTTCGGCGGCCTGCGAATCTGCCCCTCCGGGTTGGGGCGTTTTTGCTTGGCGGGGACGGCTCGTCTGGCGGGGCGTCGGCATCGTCAAACCTCCGACGGGTGGGTATTGCAACCAGAAGGCCGGCGCGATGTGGCGTGGGCCACGACGGGTCAGCGCTGCTACCATTGCTGCGAATGGACGTGGTTCAGCCGGTAGACCCGGGCAGTCCCGGCGGATTGCCGCCGCCGCCCAGCGGCGAACCGCGCGCGCCGGTACGGCCGAGCGCCACCACCATCCACGGCTTCCTCGCGGTCGTGCGAAGGCGGCTGCTGCTGGAGGCGGCGCTGCGCACCGCTGGCTACGGCACCGGAGTCCTGGGCGCGGTGGTGCTGCTGCTGGCGCTGATCGCGACGAACGTCGGCCCCGCCGCGTTCTGGCCGGCGGTGACGGTGGGCGTGAGCGGGACGTTCATCATCGTCGCGATGATCGCGGGCGTCTGGCGGCCCGCGTGGGCGATACGGCAGGATCGCGCGGCCGCGCGCCGTGCGGGCGCGCTGATGCCTTCGATGGCCAGCGACCTGCTGTCCGCCGTCGAGCTCGCCGGCCTGCCGCCGAAGGATCCGCGCGCGGCGGCGGTGTCGGCCACGCTGGTGCAGGCGTTCCAGGATTACGTCGCCGGCAGCGTGTCGTCCGTCGACGCGCGCCGGCTGGTGCCGATGCGGCCCGCTTGGCGCGCGGTCGCCGCCGCCGTCGCCGCGATCGCCGCGGTGATCGTGATCGGAACGCTGTCGTCGTCGATGGCGCGCGGCCTGCGCACGCTTGTCCACCGGCCGTCGCTGTTCGAGGGCGCGGCGATCTCTACGGCACCGCTGGTGGGCGACGTGCGCGTGACCTACACGTACCCGGCCTACACCGGCCTGGGCCCGCGCACGGTCGAGGGATCGACGGGCGACGTCGCCGCGGTCAAGGGAACGCGCGTCCGCATCGAGACCCACCCGCTGCGCGCCACGCGCCGGGCGCTGCTGCTGCTGGGCGAGACCGGCAACAAGGGCGAGGTCGGCGTCGCGGTATCGGGCAACACGCTGGTCGCCGACCTGACGCTGACGGAGGACATGAGCTACCGCTTCTGGCTGCAGCCGTCGTTCGGCCGCCCGGTTCGCGAAGACCGCAGCCACCATCTGACCGCGGAGGCGGACGCCACACCGCGCGTCGATATCCTGGGCCCCGCCGACCGGCTGGAGCTGGCGACGCCGCGGCCGATCGAGATCGGATATTCGGCCAGCGACGACTACGGCGTCGGCCTGGTCGAGCTGGTCTTCCGGGCGGGCGACCGCCCCGAGCAGCGCCTGCTGCTGAGGGACGCGGCCGGCGCGCGCAACGTCCAGGGCCGCACGCTGTGGGATCCGGCGACCGCGGGACTGGGCGGCGCCGAGCGCATCGCCTACCGGATCGAGGCGCGCGATCGGGACGACGTCTCGCCCAGCCCCGCCGGCAGCGTGGGCAAGGCGGGCTCGTCGCGGACGCTGTACGTGATCATCCAGAATCCGCACGAGAGCCTGGAGGATCGGCTGGAGCGCCAGCGCGAGCTGCTGGAGAAGTTCATCGGCGACCTGGCGCAGCGCCTGGAGCACGGCGCGACCGAAGACGCGAACGCCGCCCTCGCGGACTACGTCGCCGTGCACGACGCCGAGGAAGCGCACCTCACGCTGCTCGGTCAGATGATCGACGAGGACCGCCGCAACAGCACGCTGGGCAAATCGTTGCGGACGGCGCTGGCCGGGATCGCCGATCGTCTGGAGCACTTGCTGCGCGATGAGGCAAAGGTGCTGACGGCGCTGAAGGGCAAGTCGCCGGTGGGCGGGCTCGGGCGGCTGGACGCGCTGGGGCCGAAGCACGTCGCCGAGCTGGAGAACGACGTGCTGCTGCTGGACGATCTCATCGGGCGGCAGCGCCTCGAGGATCTCGCGGCGCTGGGCAAGGAGCTGACGGACGCGCACCAGCGCCTGCGTGATCTGCTGGAGCGCTACCAGAAGACGAAGGATCCGGCCCTGCGCCGCCAGCTGGAACGCGAGGCGCGCGAGCTGCGCGCGCGCATCGCCGAGCTGGCCCAGAAGATCGCCGCCGTGAAGGCGCGCAACGACGTTCCCGAGGAATGGCGCAACATGCCCGACCTCAAGAACGTCGCCGAGCAGGCCCGCAAGCTGGACGAGATGCTGGAACGGGGCAACGACGCCGATCTGGAACGCGTGCTGTCCGAGCTGGGGCAAGATCTGGCGGGGCTGCGCAAGATGCTGGACCAGAACGCCGACGGCTTCGGCGCCGAACGGTTCCCGCAAGAAAATCGGGTGGTCGCGGATCTGATGAAGAAGATCGGCGACATCGAGGGCGACGAGCGCGCGCTGCACAAGGAGACGCAGGCGGCCGCCGATCGGCAGCAGGCGGAGATGGAACGCCGCATGCGCGGTCAGATCGACGACTTCATCAAGAAGGAAGGCGAGAAGGTCGAGCGGCTGAAGCAAAAGCTGGCGGGCATCCCCGGCGGGCAGGGCTCGCTGGGCGAGGAGATCGAACGCGCCCGCGACAGCACCCGCCAGATCCGCCGCCTGCTCGCCGAACGCGACCTGTCCGAGGCGAAGACCGAGGCGGACCGAGCCGAGGGCAGCCTGGACCGCGCCGTCGATCACCTGAACGAGATCGCCGAGGCGCGCCGGGCGCGCCAGCCGCCGCGCGAACCGGAGCGCGACAAGCGGGCCGAGGCGGTCGGTGAAGCGCGCGCCCTCGCGCAGGAGATCTCCGACGATCTCGCGAAGCTGGCGCCGCGCGCGTCCGACGCGATGACGCCGCAGGAGCGCGAGGCGGCGCGCGCCCAGGCCGAACGCCAGTCGGCGATCGGCAAGCGCACCGACGACGTCGCCGGCGAGGCCGCGCGCAAGCTGGGCGGCATGCCGGGCATGGAGAAGGCCGAATCCGAGCTGAAGGGCGCCGCGTCGCGCATGCGCCAGGCGGGCGATTCGTTGCGCCGCGACGATTCGAAGGGCGCGGCGACGGCCGAGCGCGACGCCGCCGATCGGCTGGCCAAGTTGCGCGACTCGATGCAGGACCGACAGATGGGCGGCACCAGCCATCAGCACCGCGACCCGATCCGCATCCCCGGCGCCGACGAATCCAGCGCGCCGCGCGCCTGGCGCCAGGAGTTGCTGGACGCGATGAAGGAACGCGCGCCCGAGCGCTTCCGCGACGAGGTCCGCCGGTACTACGAGGAGCTGGTGCGATGAGGCGCGCGACCGCCGCGATCGTGCTGGGGCTGGCGCTGGCGTCGACGACCGCGCACGCGGCGGCGAACACCGACATCACGGCGGCGACCAGGAAGGTCGATGGGCTGCTGGATTCGTGGCGCTTCGGGCAGGCGGACGCCGCGCTCGAGGCGCTGCGCAAGACCGCACCGAACGCCCCCGAGGTCAGCTACCTGGATGGCTACAGCAAGTTCATGCACGGCGACTACGACGGCGCCGCGAAGTCACTCGCGACCGCCGCGTCGGCGGCCAACGCCAGCCCCGACGTGAAGATGCTGGCCGAGCTGGCGAAGGAAGCGCGCGACGCCATCAAGGATCACAAGGAAGAGCGGACCGCGCACATCGTCATCCGCTACCCGGCCGAGGACGCCGTCCTGGTTCCCTACGCGCGCGACACGCTGGAGGCCGCGTACCAGGCGCTGCACGACGACCTGGGCTTCGACGCCGAGATCCCGATCCGCGTCGAGTTCTATCGCAGCCCGGCGGACCTCGCGTCGGTGTCGTCGCTGTCGCAGGCCGAGGTCGCGCGCACCGGCACGATCGCGCTCTGCAAGTGGGCGCGCCTGATGGTGACGACGCCGCGCGCGCTCGCCTACGGCTACCCGTGGCTCGACAGCATCAACCACGAGCTGGTCCACTACGCCGTGTCGACGCTGACCGGCGACCGCGCGCCCGTCTGGCTGCAGGAAGGCCTGGCCAAGTTCCTCGAGCGCCGCTGGCGCGAGCCCGCCGGCGGCCGCATCCCGCCCGCGATGGAGCACCTGCTGGCCAAGGCGCTGCACTCGGGCAAGCTGATCTCGTTCGACGCCATGCACCCGTCGATGGCCAAGCTGCCGTCGGCCGAGGACGCCACGCTGGCGTTCGCCGAGGTCGCCAACGCCATCGCGTACCTGCACCAGAAAGGCGGCATGCCCGCGCTGCGCGACGCGATCAAGCGCGTCTCCGCGGGTGAAGACGCGCGCGCGGCCGTCGCGGCGGCGGCAGGCGGGTCGTGGGCCGAATTCGAACGCGGCTGGCGCGCGTTCATGACCGCGCAGCGCTACAAGACCTTCCCCGCGATCGACATCCCGACCACGCACATCCGCAAGCAGAGCGCGATCGCGTCGGGCCGCAAGCCGTCCGAGGAGGACGCGCTGTCCGGCACGCTGAAGACGGGCGCTCCGTTCCGCCACCTGCGCCTGGGTAACATGCTGCTGCGGCGCGACCGGCCGCGCGCGGCGGTCGCCGAATACGAGAAGGGCGCGAAGGCCGTCGCCAGCGGCGGACGTGCCGTGCGCGGCGATCCCTCCGCGGCCTGGGTGTTCCCGGTCAAGCTGGGGCGGACCTACCTGGCTCTCGGCGAGCCGGACCGGGCACTGAAGGCGCTGGCCCCCGTGCAGGCGCTGTATCCCGACCTGCCCTGGCCCAGCCTGATCGCCGGGGAGGCGCTGGTCGCGAAGGGGTCCCCGGCCGAGGCGGTGGCCCCGCTGCGAGCGTCGCTGGCGACCAACCCCTTCGACCCGCGGGTCCACTGCGCCCTGGCCGACGCCTACGCCAAGCTCCCGAAAGCCGACCAGCCGCCTGCCGCCACCGTCGCCCGCGAGCAGAGTTTCTGCCGCAGTCTCGCGGACGCCGAATAAAGCTCGTCGTCCTCGGCGGGCCTCGATTCGGTGAGTTGGCCAACGTTCTGTGCGGGCCAGAAATTTGACGGGAAGCCCGGGTCGGGTTGTACTGCCAGGCGTGTAAATAGGCGAATTAGTTCATGGAGCTCCACAAACACGCGAGGTGTTGGATGAATCGGACCAAGAAGCTGATCCTGTCGTTGTCCGCCGCGGCCGTGCTTGGCTTCGGCACCACCGCCCAGGCCCAAGACACGCCCCCCCCATCTGAACCGCCCCCGCCTCCCCCGCCCGCGCACCACTCGAGCTCGGGCGGCGACGGCGCCGGTCTCGGCATCGGCGCGACCGTACCGCTCGCCGGCTCGCCGTTCCCGGTCGGCAACGTCGTCTACGACACCGGCATGTTCCACATCGAGGGCTTGCTCGGATTCACGAGCGATCCGCCGGCCGGTGGCATGGGCGACCGTACCAACAACTGGCTGTTCGGCGCGGGTGGCTGGTACCACGTGCACAAGGGTGCCTCCAGCGATCTGTCCCTGGGCGGTGTCGTCGCGATCAACTACATAGCGCAGGGAGGCGGTTCCAACACGCTGACCTCGATCGAGCCGGGTATCAACGCACGGGCCTTCGCCACGCCGAACTTCGCGCTGTTCTTCCGCGGCGGCCTGGCGATCACGCTCGGCAACGACGACGGCGCGATCTTCTACTTCGGTGGCCAGCCCGTCATCCTGGGCGGGTTCACCTACTTCCTCCGCTAGCAAGAAATCGTTTTCGTAGGCGCTACGCCTACATGGCTCGGGATTCCGCCCGGAATCCCGAGCCTTTTTTTTGTCGGCAGACAACCGAAGCGACATGCCTCGCTTCGGGCACGGTGTACTCCTATTTTCTTGTGCTCTCGCGTTAGCGGCCTGCGCGGGCACCAAGCTCAGACCGACCGATAACGACGGCGGCGCAGGCGCGGGCGGCACGGCCGGGACGATGGGCAGCCGGGGCGGAACGACCGGCGCGGCCGGCGTGATCTCGATCGGCGGCTCGACGGGCAGCGGCGGAACGGGCGGCGCGTGCGTGCCGTCGGCGACCTGCATGCCCGCGGGCGGACAGTACTGCGGCGTCATCGGCAACGGTTGCCCGGGCCAGAAGCTGGACTGCGGCATGACCTGCGCGACGGCCGGGTGGACGTGCGAGATGAATCAGTGCGTGGGCCCCGCGGGCGTTTGCACGCCGCTGGCCTGCGGCAACTACTGCGGCGAGATCGGCGACGGCTGCGGCCGCAAGCTGAACTGCACCACCTGCTCGGGCGGGCGCGAGTGCCGCGGCGGCATCTGCGTCGATCCGGGCTGCGTCCCGATCACCTGCGCGGCGGCCATGAACGTCCGCTACTGCGGCACCATCGGCGACGGCTGCGGCGGCACGCTCAACTGCGACATGTGCCCGAACGGCGGCACCTGCGGCGGCACGGGCTACGACCCGAACGTCTGCAACGACCCGACCTGCCAGAAGTTCTCGTGCCGGCCGATGGGCGGCCAGTACTGCGGCACGATCGGCAACGGCTGCGGCGGCACGCAGGACTGCGGCGCGTGCGACAACGGCATGGCCTGCCCGACGACGGGCGCGACCGCGCACATCTGCCCGGGCTCGGGCGTGGTGGTGATGCCGACCTGCACGGGCGCGACCAAGACGACTATCAGCGGCGTCGTCTACGACCCGGCCGGCGTCAACCCGCTGTACAACGTCATCGTCTACGTTCCGAGCGGGCCGCTGCCCACGCTCACGAATGGCGTCAGCTGCGACAAGTGCGGCGCCCAGGTCACTGCGCCGTACGCGTCCGCGCTGACCGACACCCAGGGGCGCTTCTCGATGGTACTCGAGCCGGTGCCGTCGACGACCAACGTGCCGGTCGTCATGCAGATCGGCAAGTGGCGCCGGCAGATCATGATCCCGACGATCCAGACTTGCCGCGACAACCCGCTGACCGACAAGAACCAGACGCGGCTGCCGCGCACCCAGTCCGAGGGAAACATCCCGAGGATGGCGGTGACGACGGGCGCCGCCGACGCGCTCGAGTGCCTGATCCGCCGCATCGGCGTCGCCGACTCCGAGTTCGCGACCGACGGCGGGGCGGGACGCGTTCACCTCTTTGCGGGCGGCGGGGGCACGAACAGCTTCATGGCGGGCGGCGCGTTCGCGAACGCGACGGCGCTGTGGTCGAACGCGACCAAGCTCGCGAACTACGACATCCAGATCCTGTCGTGCGAGGGGAGCACCAGCAAGTACGTCGACATGAAGCCGGCGGCGAGCATCGCCAACGTCGGCAACTACGTGAACGGCGGCGGCCGCCTGTTCGTCAGCCACCTGCACTTCTACTGGCTGCAGATGCGCCCGGACCTCCAGATGGCGACGGGTCCATACAGCGTCATGGACCCGCTGAACGACGTCACCTTGACGGTCAACCAGGGGTTCCCCAAGGGCATGGCGCTCGCCCAGTGGCTGAACGGTCCGGTCGTGAACGCCAGCCCGACGCTGGGGCAGCTCGCCGTGAGCGGCTCCGAGCACTCCGTCAACACGGTCAATATGCCCACGAGCGAGTGGCTGTATTACTCGTCGCCGCGGTCGTCCCAGTACCTCAGCTTCAACACGCCCGTCGGCACGCCCGAGGCGAATCAGTGCGGGAAGGTCGTCTTCACCGACATTCACATCCAGAAGTCCATCAGCGTCGGCGGCGTCACCACCGGCGGTGACGACTCGGACCCGGACAAGCCGTTCCCGTCCGGCTGCAAGACCAACATGATGTCGCCGCAGGCGAAGGCGCTGGAGTTCCTGTTCTTCGACCTCACGTCGTGTGTGGAACCGCCGAACAAGATGCCGACGGCGCCCCCGCCGATGCCGCCGGGCGCGACGATGGGCCCGCCCGGCCCCGCGGGCAAGCCGCCCGCGCCGCCGCCGCCGCCACCTCCTCCCCCGCCGCCCGATCCAGGATGATCGCGCGGGCGCGAAGGGCGCCCGAAAGCGGCGTGCCCTCACCCCGACCCTCTCCCGCAAGCGGGAGAGGGAGATTAAGTGTCGACGATCCGGCCGTGTCCGAGTGAGCCGCGCTCCATCGCCGCCGTGGAGCGGTCCGCCTCGGCGACGGACGCGAGCGGCAAGGTGAACGAAAACGTCGTACCCCCTCCGGCGGGGCTGTCGACCCAGATGGCGCCGCCCTGCGCCTCGACCAGGCCCTTGGCGATGTACAGCCCCAGCCCGCGCCCCTTGCGCCCTGCCCCGTCCGCCGACCAGAAGCGTTCGAAGATGCGGGGACGAACGACGGGGGGAATCCCCGGCCCGCTATCGGTGACGGACACCATCACGCTGGTGGCGGTGACCTGGGCCGAGAGCGTGATCGAACCGCCGCCGGGCGTGAACTTGATCGAATTCCCGACCAGGTTCGACAGGATCTGAACGGCGCGGTTCGGGTCGCAGCGGACGTCGACGCGTTCGGGCGGAACGTCCACCCGGAGCGCAATCCCCTTTTCTTCCACCAGCGGCGCGAATAGCACGGACGTCTCTTCGAACAGCTTCTTGACCTCGTGCGGAACGACGTCGACGGTCAGCGTCCCCGACTCCAGGCCGGCGAGGTCGAGCAGGTCGTCGATCATGCGCCGCATCTGCACGACGCCGCGCCGGATGCGTTCCAGCTGCTTCCAGCCCTTGCGGCGCTCCTCGCCGCGCGGGGATCGAGTCAGCATCTCCGTCGTCAGCTGGATCCCCATCAGCGGGTTGCGCAGGTCGTGCGACACGAACGACAGCACGTCCTCGCGCGCGCGGATCGCGTCCTGCGCCCGCTGGTAGAGGAGGGCGTTGTCGATCGCCATCGCCGCGTGCGCCGCCAGATCGCGCGCCGTCGACAGCGACGTCCCCGAGTATCGCCGGCCAGATTCGGCGGCGATCAACGTGATCGTGCCGACCACCGCGCTCCGCACCACCATCGGCACGACCATCACCGACTGTGCGCCCGAGGCCGTCAACAGCACCTCGTGGTCGAACCCCTCCGTCGTCGACCCCGGCGTTCCCGGCGCGCACTCCGGGATCAGGAGGGGCTCCCTGGTGCGCAACACCCAACCAACCGGCGTCCTCTCGTCCACGCGGGGCCGAGCACCTCGCGACGGGGCGAGCCGCTGGGCCCTCGCGGGATCGGCGAACGCGACCTCCAACCGGCGCAGCTCGCCGCCGTCGACCAGGTCGACGATGCAGATGTCGGCCAGCACCGGGACCGCCTGGCGGGCGACCTGCGCCAGCGTGGCGCGGAAGTCGAACGAGGACGCGAGCGTCGCGCTCGCCGAAGCCAGAAACAGCAGCTTCTCCTGCGCGCGCTTGAACGCCGTGACGTCGACGACGGTCGTCTTGCAGCCCGTCACCCTTCCGGACGCATCGAACAGCGGAACGCTGGCGAGCTGCGCGATCACCGGTGGCTGGCCGGGCACCGAGAAGGTCACCTCGTTTTCGACCCGCGCGCTCGTGTCGATGCAGCGGTGAACGTGCTCGAGCAGAACGCGGCGATCGCGCTCGACGACGAGGTTCGTCAGGAGCCTACCGATCAGCTGCGGGCGCGCGATGCCAAACAGCGCGCAGGCGGTCAGGTTCGCTTCCAGGATCCCCGCCCGTTCGTCCATCGCCAGGTAGACGACGGGGGCGTGGTCATAGAGATCGGCGAGCTTCTCGCGCGATTCTTCCATCGCCGCGTGCGCCTCGCGCAGCTCGCGGTTCTGCATCTCGAGCTCGATCTGATGCACCTCCAGGTCGTGAATCAGCGCCTGGGTCGCGCCGGCGTCGTTCACGCCGTTGGCCTCCAGCGCGCTCAGCCGCGTGATCAGCTGTTCGCGCGTCATCGCTTCGTAGCGCGCGGGGGCTTTGCGCGGCCTCGGCATCAGTCACGTCCCGTCGACTTCGGCCAAGCGAAGGTGAAATCCAGCGCTACCATTAGGCCACGTTGCGCATAGCGTAGATCTTGTTCTTGCGGTCGAGCAACGAGAAGAACCCGCGGTCCCCCGACCGTCCCGCAACCGGCGATCCTCCCGTAGCTGCGGAACGGGCGGGCCGCACCGGCACGCATTTATTGCGAATTTGTTATCCGCCCCCTTTCGGTTTCGCCCGGTCGGTACAACATTTTGGCCGATGCAGATCGGGGATAGTCCCGACATATTCCGCCGGACAACCCCGCGCACGTCGCCCGCGACCCTTATTCTTCTGGTCGAGGACGACTTCGTCCTTCGCTCGTCGCTGTCAGAGCTGCTGGGAATGGAAGGGTTTCGCGTGGAATCCTGCGCGGACGGACGGGACGCGTACCGGCGGCTTCACGTCCCGCCCAAACCGGACCTCATGATCCTGGATATCATGTTGCCGTACCTCGACGGCTTCGAGCTGCGCGCGATGCAAAGGAAGAGCGCGCCCATCGCCAACATCCCGGTCGTGGTGATTTCGGCGTACGACCTGGATCCTCGCAACCTGGAGGAGTTGGACCTCTCGTCACCGTTCCGCAAACCGCTCGACATCGACGGCCTGCTATCCCGGATCCGGGATCTCACGAACGAGCGCAGCTGATCCCCTCTCCCGCTTGCGGGTGAGGGGCCGCGACGATCACGGTCCCAGGCGCAATATCGTGGTGACGCCGTCCGTGTCGCTGGCGTACTGACCGTCGTGTCCCGGCTGGCGGCCGCCGACAGCGATGTCCACGTCGCCCTGCAACGGATGCCGCGTGCCGGCCTCGTCGACCATCGTCAGCGCGTCCTTCGCGATCCCGACCCGGACGCGGCGCTTCTCGCCGGCGGCGAGCGAGACGCGCGCGTAGCCGCCCAGCCAGCGCCGCGGCGCATACGGGGGCCGGTTGCGCGGCATGACGTAGACCTGGATGACCTCGTCGCCGGCGCGGCCACCGGTGTTCTCGACCTCGACGGAGACCGCCGCGAACGTGCCGCCGACCGCGCCCAGGCCGGAATAGCGGAACGTCGTGTACGACAGGCCGTGGCCGAAGCCGTAGAGCGGCTCGCCCTCGAAGTAGCGGTACGTCCGCCCGCGCATGTCGTAGCTGGAGAACGGCGGCAGATCGGCCGCCGAGCGGTAGATCGTGATCGGCAGCCGCCCGGCCGGGTTGACGTCGCCGAACAGGACGTCCGCGACCGCGTGCCCGCCCTCGGCGCCGGGATACCAGGCGTAAACGACGGCGGCCGCGCGTTCCGCCAGCCAGGGAACCGCCAGCGCGCTGCCGCCCGTGAGCACCGCGATCACCGGCTTGCCGGTCGCCAGCAGCGCCTCGCAGAGCTCGCGCTGCGCCGCGGGCATATCCAGATCCAGCCGGTCGCCGCCGGGGTTGAAGCGCGTGCCGAACTCCTCGCCCTCTAGGCGCGGGTCGAGGCCGACGAACGCGACGACGGCGTCGGCCTCGCGGGCCACCGCCACGGCCTTCGCGATCGCCGCGGGCGTCGTTTCGATCAGGCGCGAGCCGGGCGCGTAGTCGACCTCGACGCCGCGCGCGTCCGCCGCGGCGCGGACGCCGTCGAGCAGCTTCACCGGGTGCGTCGGGATGCCGTGGTAGTTGGCGAGCAGCACGGGCAAGTCGTCCGCCATCGGACCGACCACCGCCAGCCGGTGAACTTTCGGCGCCAGCGGCAGGGCGCCGGCGCGGTTCTCCAGCAGCACGATCGATCGGGCCGCGACGTCGCGAGCCAGCGCCAGGTGCTCGGTCGATTCGATCATCTCCGGCCCGTAACGCGACCACAGCACGCGTTCGGGCGGATCGAACAGGCCCAGGCGGAAGCGCGCCGAGAACAGCCGGACCAGCGTGCGATCCAGGTCGGCCTCGGTGATCAGGCCGCGCGCCAGGGCGACGTCCAGGTTGCGGTAGGCGCGGCCGCAGTCGAGATCCGTGCCCGCGCGCAGCGCCGCCGCCGCGGCCTCCGCCGGTCCCGACGCCTGCTTGTGGTGCTTCCAGATATCGTCGACGGCGCCGCAGTCGCCCACCACGTAGCCGAGGAAGCCCCACCGCTTGCGCAGCGTATCGTCCAGCAGCGTCGGGTTCGCGGCGCAGGCCTTGCCGTTGATCGAGTTGTACGCCGCCATCACCGAGGCGACGCGCGCCTGCCGCACCGCCTGCTCGAAGTGCGGCAGGTACGTGTCGGCGAGATCGTGCGCGCTGGGGCGCGCGTCGAACGCGTGGCGGTCGGGATCCGGTCCGCTGTGCACGGCGAAGTGCTTCGCCGTCGCGATCGTCTTCCAGTAGTGGGGATCGTCGCCCTGCATGCCGGTGATGAACGCGGCGCCCATGCGCCCCGTCAGCAGCGGGTCCTCGCCGAACGTCTCGTGCCCGCGGCCCCAGCGCGGATCGCGAAAGATGTTGATGTTGGGCGAGAAGAACGTCAGCCCGTGGTAGCGGCCGCGCACGCCGCGGGCCTGCGCCTCGTTGAACTTCGCGCGCCCCTCGTCGGAGATGACGGTGGCGACGCGCTTGACCAGCGCGTCGTCGAAGGTGGCGGCCATCGCGATCGCCTGCGGGAACACCGTGGCGCGGCCCGCGCGCGCCACGCCGTGCAGCGCCTCGCTCCACCATTCATAAGCGGGGACGCCCAGCCGCGGGATGGCGGGCGCCGCGGTCATGGTCTGCGCGATCTTCTCGGACACCGTCATGCGGCGCACGAGATCGTTGGCCCGCTCGATCGCCGACAGGTCCGGGTTGCGGTAGCGCGGCGGCGGCTCGCGGCCGCGATCGCGCGCGCTGCACGCGCACGCGGCCGCCACCACGAACGCGAGCGCGATAAATCGCGTGGGGAGCCGGCGAGCTTTGCTCGCCGCGTACCATCGCGGGAGGGTTCGGGAACCCTCCCAGGGTTCCCGACTGAGAGCCCGTCGATTCACTTCAGGGTGATCGTCGCTTTGGCGAAGACTTTTTCCTTGCCGCCGATCAGCCGCGTCGCGCGTATCTCGTACTTGTGGCCTTTGACGAAGCCCTTCTCCTTCGACACGGCTTGACCGTTGAGCTGGACGATCTTCTGGTCGGGCTTGACGCCCACCTCGGCGAAGTCGACCTGCTCGTGCTTCTTGGAGAGGTCGTAATAGACGAGGTTGATCTTGTCGGCGCCGGGCGCGGCGTTCAGGAAGATCATGAAGTTGAGCGGCCAGGTGCCGCCTTCTTCCTTGATGGTCGTCTTCGACTGGCGCTTGAGCGCGCCCGCCATGTCCTTGTCGGAGCCGTAGCTGCCGAACTCGACGTCGCTGACGTAGATTCGTCCCTTGGCCTGCGCGTGGGCGGCGCGCGGCGCCAGCGCGCACAGCGCAAGCGCAGCGATGGCGGCGGACAGGATCAGAGTGTGTCGTGGACGCGTCATTGGCGCTCTCCTTGAGCCTTGAGGTATCGCTTCCCCGCCCCGTTTTCAAGCCCTCGACCGTGGCGTGCGCCCCGCTGCCGTGGCATTCTGGGGCGCAATGGTTCGCGATGTCCGATAGGGGCCCCTTCTCCCCTTACCCGGAGGGCCCGTCGGGCGAGATCGAGGTCGAGGATCCGGGGCCAACGCCGCTGCCGTTCGTCGACCCGGTGCGCGATCTGGACGCCGTGCGCGAGGTGGCGGCCACCCGCCGGCTGCTGCTGGCCGAGATCGGGAAACGCATCGTCGGCCAGGAACGCGTGATCGATCACCTGCTGGTGGCGCTGTTCGCGCGCGGGCACTGCCTGTTCGTCGGCGTGCCGGGCCTGGCGAAGACGCTGCTGATCCAGACGCTGGCGGACGCGCTGGCGCTGTCGTTCGGACGCATCCAGTTCACGCCCGACCTGATGCCGGCGGACATCACGGGCACCGACGTGCTGGAGGAGGATCGCGCGACCGGACGGCGCGTGTTCCGCTTCGTGCGCGGGCCGATCTTCGCGCACGTCGTGCTGGCCGACGAGGTCAACCGGACGCCGCCCAAGACGCAGGCGGCGCTGCTGCAGTCGATGCAGGAGTACCGGGTGTCGGCCGGCGGGCAGACCTACGCGCTGCCCCTGCCGTTCCTGGTGTTCGCGACGCAGAACCCGATCGAGCAGGAAGGGACGTATCCGCTGCCGGAGGCGCAGCTGGATCGCTTCATGTTCCAGATCGACGTCGGCTATCCAACATCCGAAGAGGAAGTGCGCATCGTCAATATGGTGACGACCGCGTACCGTCCGAACGTGCGCAAGGTGCTGTCGCCCGAACGCATCCTCGAGCTGCAGGAGGTGGTGCTGCGCGTGCCGGCGGCGCCCCACGTCGTGCAGCACGCGGTGGCGCTGTGCCGCGCCACCCGCCCGGCCGAGGCGACCGCGCCCGAGTTCGTGAAGAAGTACGTGTCGTGGGGCGCGGGGCCGCGCGCGTCGCAGTACCTGGTGCTGGCGGCCAAGGCGCGCGCGATCCTGCAGGGCCGCTACGCGGCGTCGATCGAGGACGTGCGCGCGCTGGCGCCGCCGGTCCTGGTGCACCGCGTGCTGCCCAACTTCCACGCCGAAGCCGACGGCTTGACGGCGCACGCTCTGGTCGAAAAGCTCGTCGACGCCATCCGTCCGTGACGTGATGGACGCGAGGGGTGACACCCGGGCGCCCGCGCAACCGCTGGCCCTGGATCCGACCGACATCGCGCGTCTGGGGTCGATGAGCGTGCGCGCGCGCGTGATCGTCGAGGGCGCGTTCGCGGGCATGCACCAGAACCCGCACGCGGGGTCGTCGATCGAATTCTCGGAGCACAAGGAGTACGCGCCCGGCGACGACATCCGCCGCATCGACTGGAAGGCGGTGGGCCGCGTCGACCGCTACTACATCAAGCGCTTCGAGGACGAGACGGAGATGCGCACGTTCCTGCTCATCGACTCGTCGGCGTCGATGGGGTACGGGCGCAAGGGCGTGACGAAGCTCGAGTACGCGAGCTACGTGGCGGCGGCGCTGGCGTATCTGCTGGCGCAGCAGGGTGATCCGGCCGGCCTGCTGCTGTTCGACGAGAAGACGCGGCAATATCTGCCGCCGCGCACCCGCGGCGGTCACATCCGCGATCTGCTGGTGGCGCTGGAGGCGGCCTACCCCGCCGGCCGCACCGAGCCGGGGCGGGCGCTGGCCGAGGTGGGCGAGATCGCCGATCGCCGCAGCTTGATCGTGCTGTTCTCGGATCTGCTGGACGCGCCGGCCGATCTGTCCGATCGGCTGCGGCAGGTGCGCTCGCGCGGCAACGACGTCGTCCTGTTTCACATCCTGGATCCCGACGAGGTCGAGCTGCCCTACGACGAGGTGACCGACTTCGAGGGCATGGAGCCCGAGGACGCGCGGCGGTTGCTGGTCGACCCGCGCGATCTGGCGGCGTCGTTCGCGCGCGAATCGGCGGCGCTGCGCGAGCGCTGGCGGCAGGCCTGCCTGGAAGCGCGCGTCGAGTACCGGTTCGCGACGACCGCGGAGCCGCCGGCCGAAGTGCTGCGCGCGTTCCTGTTCGCGCGCCAGCGGGCGCGCCGGTAGGACGATCGCGATGCATTTCCTCGCGCCGTTGTTGTTGATCGGGCTGGCGGCGGCCGTGTTGCCGTGGATCATCCACCGCATCGGGCGCCGACGGGCGCGGCCCGTCCGCTTCGCGGCGATGGAGCTGCTGCTGCGCGCCGAGCGCGAGGTGTCGGCGCGGCGGCGGCTGCGCGACGTGGCGCTGCTGCTGGCGCGCACCGGGCTTGTCATCGCGCTGCCGCTGGCGTTCGCACGCCCGTTCGCCGAGGTGCGCTCCGATCTGCCCGCGGTGACGACCCACTCGCAGAGCGCGGTCATCATCCTGGACGAATCGGCGAGCATGCGCCGCCGCCTGCACCGCGACGATACGCCGTTCGACGTGGCGCGCGCGCGGGCACGCGACATCGTCGAGCACCTGTCGCCCGACTCCGAGATCGCGCTGGTGCTGGCGTCGGAAGGTTCGGCGGCGCCCGTCGCCGAGCTGTCGAGCGACCGCGCGCGCGTGGTGGCCGCGCTGGCGTCGGTCGGCGTGTCCGCGCGCCGCGCCGATTTCGCGGCCGCCCTCCGTCGCGCCACACAGGTGCTCGCCAGCTCGACGCGCGGCGACCGGTTGATCTACGTCATCACCGATCTGCAGGCGACCGGGTGGGAAGACGTCACGCAGGCGACGCTGGCGGCCGGTCCGGAGATCGTGGTGCTGGACGCCAGCGGCGGTCAGCCGTGGACCAACCGCGCCGTGGTCGGCCTGGGCGCCGAGCCCGCACCCGAGGAAGGCGCGCACGGCATCGCGGTGGTCGCCGAGATCGCCAACTACGCGACGGAGCCGGTGCGGGGCCTCGGCATCACGCTGCGTCTCGACGGCAGCGAGGTGGCGCGCGGGTTCGTCGACGTGCCGGCGGCGGGGCGCGCGCGCAAGCGCTTCGTCCACACCGTGTCGGGGGTGGCGCATCACGCCGAGGTGGTGATCGATCACGACGGCTTCCCGCTGGACGACCGCCGCGCCTGCCGGGTCGAGGCGTCGCGCGGCCTGCGCGTGCTGGTCGTCAACGGCGATCCGCGCACGGTCCGCACCGAGGACGAGGCGTTCTTCCTGGAGGCCGCCCTGCGCGCGGGTGGGTCGAACTTCTCGGTCACGACCGTGCTGCCCGATGATCTCGCCAACCGGGACCTCACGTCGTTCGGCGTGATCTTTCTGGCCAACGTCGCGCGGCCGAACGCCGCCGCCGCCGCCGCGATCACCCGCTACGTCGAGCGCGGCGGCGGTCTGTTCATCTCGGTCGGCGATCGCGTCGACGCGGACACGTGGAACCAGACGATGAAGGGCGTGCTCCCGCAGCCGCTGGGCCTCAAGCGCAGCGCCTCGGCGTTGCCGGGCACGCGGCCCGAGGGCGAGACCGTCGACACGCGCCCGGCCGAACGGCTGGCGCCGATCGATCGCCGCCACCCTCTGCTGGCGGCGTTCCCGGCGCGCGGCGAGGGGCTGGCGTCGGCGCGCTTCTTCCAGTTCCTGCTGCTGGCGCCGGTGCCGGAGGTGCCCACGCGGCGGATCGTGCTGCGCTACGAGAACGGCGCGCCGGCGCTGGTGGACGCGGAGGTCGGCCGCGGGCGCGTTCTGCTGCTGACGACGTCGGTCGATCGCGAGTGGACCGACCTGCCGATCCGGCCCGGCTTCCTGCCGCTGGTGCAGGAGGCGGCCCGCTATCTGGCGGCCGCGCCGTCGGGCGACGCCACCGCGAGCGTGTCGGTCGGCGGCAAGCGGGAGATCGTGCTGGGCGCGGACGACAAGCGCATCGAGGTCGTCAAGCCGAACGGCGATTCGCGCTGGCTGAGCCCCGCCCCGCACGCGGGCGAGCAGCGGGCGCGGCACGCGGTGCTGTTCGACGAGACGGACGAGCCGGGCCTCTACCGCGTGCGTGGCGCGCGTGCGGACGGCACCGTCGACGACCGCCCGGACGCGGTGTTCGCGGTGACGCTGGACCCGGGCGAATCCGATCCGGCGCGCCTGGCCGACGACAAGCGGCCCGATCGGGCCAGCGCGCGGGGCGCCGGCGGACCCCCGCCACGCCGGCGGATGGAGCTGTGGCATGCGCTGGGCGCGGCGGTGATCGTGCTCGTGCTGTTCGAGTCGCTGTTGACGCTTAGATTTCGGCGCGGGAGGGTGAAGACGTGAACAAGCCTTTCGGGAACGCCGATGAGAAACTTTCGGGATACGTCACGCGCGTGTACGCGCCCGAGGACGCCGTCCTGGCGGAGATCCGCGCGCGCAGCGCGGCCGCCGGACTGCCCGACATCCAGGTCGCCGCGCTGGACGCCCTTCATCTGGAGGTGCTCGCGCGCGCGGCCGGCGCGCGGCGCGCCGTCGAGGTCGGGACGCTGGGCGGGTACTCGGGCGTCGCGTTGCTGCGCGGGATGGCCCCCGACGGCGAGCTGGACACGATCGAGCTGTCGGAGCGCCACGCCGAGGTGGCGCGCGAGAGCTTCCGGCGCGCGGGCGTTGCGGCGCGCGCGCGTATCCACGTCGGCGCCGCGGCGGACATCCTGCCGCAGGTCGCGCGGCGCGGCCCGTTCGACCTGGTGTTCATCGACGCCGACAAGGAGGGTTATCCCGCATACCTCGACTGGGCGGCCACCAACCTGCGCCCGGGCGGTGTTGTGCTGCTCGACAACGCGTTCCTGTTCGGCAGCCTCGCCGACGCCCCGACGGGCGATCGCGGGGACCAGATCCGCGCGATGCAGTCCGTGCACGAGACGCTGGCCCGCAGCGGCAAGTTCCGCGCGACCGTCCTGCCCACCGGCGAAGGCCTCGCCTTCGGCGTCCGCACCTAGCGGCCCCTCACCCTAACCCTCTCCCGCTCCGCGGGAGAGGGGACCGGATACTGCGCGAGAGGGTGGGGTGAGGAGATCCGATCTCCCTCTCCCGCTCGCGGGAGAGGGTCGGGGTGAGGGCCAGCGACCCCGGATCGCCTACGTGTCGTAGACGCCGCTGTCCCAGGGTTCGAAGAACGCCATGTAATTGCCCGGCAGCATCTCGACGGCCCAGGGATCGCCCTCTTCTTCAGGCTCGCGCGGGATCAAACCGAACCGCCGGCCGAACTTCTCGACGACGAACGGTTTGACCTCGATGCGATCGAACGTCACGTCCCCCAGCTCGGCGAGACGGCGTTCGTACATGGTTCGCACGACGGCCTCGTCGACGGTCGCGCGCGGACCGAAATCATCGATCTCGGCAGCGACCAGCGTTCCCTCGCCGTCGAACAGGAACAGGGCGACGTACTCCCCGCCCTTGTCGTCGCCGCTCGCCGGTTCGAACGGCGTCGTCAGGAAGAACTGGCGCCCATCGCGGGTGTGACCGACGTGCTCGGCGTGGTAGTCGTCGTGGTCGATCGCGACCAGCTCCGGCGGCTCCGACGTCATGCCGTCAGTCCGAGGCGGGTGAGTTGGTTTCGCCGCCGGTGACGGCGGTGAAGGATCCGGCCAGCGCCTGGTGGGCGGGCGTTCCCAGCAGCGAGGGCAGCATCGCCGCCGGCGCCGGCAGCGGCACGGTGCACGCCGCCTTCAGCGCGGCCACGCGCGCCGCGCTCTCCTCGACGCGGGCGCGCACGTCGCTGCGCGCCTCGGCCGCGCGGACGATGGCCTCGAAGGCCGCGCGCTGGCGCGCCACAGGCTGGCGCACCAGCAAGTGATCGCAGCCGGCTTCGATCGCGCCCACCGCCAGCTCTTCGATCGAGTACCGGTCCGCCACCGCCTTCATGCCCATGTCGTCGGACACCAGGACGCCGCGGAAGCCCAGCTCGTCGCGCAGCAGGTCGGTCGCGATCCGCCGCGACAGCGTCGCGGGGCGATCGGGGTCCAGCGCCGGGTAGAGCACGTGCGCGGTCATGAACGCCTCCAGGCCGGCCTGCGCCGCCGCCGCGAACGGCGCCAGCTCCACCGCGCGCAGCCGATCCGCGTCGTGCGCCACGACGGGAAGCTCGTGATGCGAATCGGTGTACGTGTCGCCGTGCCCGGGGTAGTGCTTGCCGCAGCCGACCAGGCCGGCCGAGCGCAGGCCGCGCCAGAACGCCAGCGCGTGGCGCGCGACCCTCTCCGGGCTGGTCCCGAACGCGCGGTTCCCGATCACCGGGTTGGCGGGGTTGGTGTGGACGTCGAGCACGGGGGCGAAGTTCCAGCCCACGCCCACCGCCGCCAGCTCCTCGCCCAGCGCGCGCCCGACGGCGGCCGTGCGGGCGACGTCGCCCGCGCCGCCCACCGAGAGCATCGGCGGCCACACCGTTGCCGGCGCCTTCAGGCGCTGTACCAGGCCCCCCTCCTGATCGATCGACACCAGCAAGGGCTGGTCGCCCGGGGCCGCCCCGCGCAGGTCCGCCACCAGCGCCGCCAGCTGGCCGGGCGTGGCGATGTTGGGGCGAAAGATCATCACGCCGCCGACCTCGCATGCGGCGATGCGCGCGCGCAGGTCGTCGTCCGCGGTCGTCCCCTCGAATCCGACGGAAAGCAGCTGGCCAGCGAGGCGTGCGAGAGCGGTCATTCCGTCATTCCAGTTGGGGCGCCCCCGCAGGGGCAACCCGGAAAGCGTGCCACCGGTCGAAGCGGACATCAAATCGCGTGGGGATCTCAATCATCTGGAGTCCTTTGGCCGATCCAGGTAAGTTGCCGCCCGCTTCCCCGCCCCACCCCGTCCCCAATGATCAAGGTCAAGAGAATCGATCACGTCGCGGTCGCCGTCGCGGATCGTGACGCGGCCACCAACAACCTGGCCGCGCTGTTCGGGCTGGCGGCCGGCGCGCGCGAGACGGTCGCCGGGCAGCAGACCGACGTCGCGTTCCTGCACGCGGGCGATCCGGCGGGCACCGACGCCGCCGTCGAGATCTGCGCGCCCGCCGGCAACGCCGCGCTGGAACGATTCCTGTCCCGCCGCGGACCCGGCCTGCACCACGTCTGCTTCGAGGTCGAGGATCTGGGCGGCGCGCTCGCGACCCTGAAGGCCGCCGGCGTTCGCTTGATCGACGAGACGCCGCGCCCGGGCGCGCGCGGCCACCTGGTCGCCTTCCTGCACCCCGCCGCCACCGGCGGCGTGCTGTTCGAGCTGTGCGAACCGGCCCACGCGGGGTCAGCGGCGTGATTCGGTTCCCGACGCGCAGGCGCAACATCCCACCGGCCGCCGCCGCGCTGGCCGTCGCCGCCGCGCTGGCCGTCGCGCCGTCCGCGTTCGCGCAGATGGCGCCGGGCGGTTTCGGCGGGCCGGGCGGCATGCAACCGCCCCCGGCGCCGGGCGCCGGTCAGGAGAAGGAAGAAGGTCCCGCCGAGGAAGCGCCCGAGGAAGAAAACCGCCCCAGCGACCTCGAGCCGCTGAGCGGGTACGCCGAGCAGGGCCGCCGGCGCATGCAGATCTTCGAGCTGGACGGCTACCTGCGCCTGCGCACCGACTACATGCACCAGTTCTTCATGGGGCAGGGCTACACGAACGTAGGCGCCGTCACCGACAAGAACGGCGTGAGCTACGGCCTGCCGCCGTTCCCTGTGCCGCTCGACTGCCCGCGACCGACGGTGACGATGCCGACGGCCGGAATGGCGGCGGCCGGCATGGGGAACTGCGGGTCGAAGAACATCGGCGCCGCGAACACGCGTTTCCGTCTGGAGCCGACCCTCAACATCACCGACCTGGTTCGCGTCCACTCGCAGATCGACGTCCTCGACAACACCATCATGGGGTCGACGCCCGACTCGCTGGCGGGCATCGAGGGCTACAACCGCCCGTTCTCGATGGGCGGGCCCGGGGATCAGCCTGGTAACTCGCCGTCGCCCTTCACGTCCAACAGCCAGGATCCGCCCGAGGTCGGCCAGAACGGCTTCCTGTCCAGCATCCGCGCCAAGCGAGCCTGGGCCGAAATCGACACCGAGTTCGGCTCGATCCGGTTCGGGCGCATGCCCTGGCACTGGGGCCGCGGCATCTTTTACAACCAGGGCGCCTGCGCCGACTGCGACGTCGGCACGACGGTCGATCGCGTGATGGGATTGACGACCCTCTACGGTCATCAGCTGGCGGCCGCGTGGGATCTGGGCGCCCAGGGACCGACGACGCAGCAGCTGACGCTGGGACGCAACGATCCCACCGGGTACCCGTACGACCTGTCGCAGAACGACGACGTTCTGCAGCTGATGGCTTCCGTCACGCGCATCGATCCGCCGGTTGCGCTGCGCGAGCGCATCGACCGGGGCGACATCGTCACCAACTACGGGCTGCAGGTGGTCTACCGCCAGCAGGGCAATTACATGGTTCGCCCGGAGGCGCAGACGCAGATGGCGGCGCCTAACGGACCGCAGCCGCAGACGCCTACGGAGGTCCAGCCGGAGCCCAACTTCGGCGCCTGGTCGGTCACCCCGGACGTGTGGTTCAAGCTGCACTACAAGGCGCTGACGATCGAGTTCGAGGGCGTCGGCATCTACGGCAAGATCGCCAACCCCGGGACGCTGGCCAAGGACAGCGTCGCCCAGACACTGACGCTGCGGCAGCTGGGATGGGTCGTGGCGAGCGAGCTCCGCCTGTATCGGGACGCGCTGTTCGTCGGGCTGGAAACGGGCGGCGCGTCAGGCGACCAGGCGGAAGACGCGGGCCAGTACCTGAACTACCGCTGGCGGTTCGTGCAGCAGCCGACGGGCGATCACCGCATCAGCGACTTCCACTTCTCGCCCGACTATCACGTCGACCAGATCCTGTTCCGGCACATCATCGGGACGGTCACCAACGCCGTCTACATCAAGCCGCAGACCGCCTACTGGTTCGATCTGGGTCGGACGCGCGCGCTGGGGTTGAACGGCAGCGTCATCTACAGCATGGCGCAGGTCCCGGTGTCGACGCCCGGCAACGAGCTGATGTACGGCCTCGAGATGGACGTCGGCGCGGGCTACCGCAATACCGCCGAAGGGTTCTACGCCGGGTTCACCTGGGGCGTCCTCTGGCCGCTCGGCGCGCTGAACCGCCCGTCGCCGCTGTGGACGACCGCCGAGGACGCGTCCGTCGCGCAGATCCTCCGTATCTACCTCGGCGTGAAGTTCTAGCGACCTACTTCTTGTAGGTCTTGAGGCGTTCCTCGGCGTCCTTGCGGGAGGCGGCGTCTTCGTTGGTGCCGTACTGCAGGTATTTCTCGAAGGCCTGGCGCGCCTCGGCGTTCTTCTTGTCCTGCGCGTAGAGCAGGCCGAGATCGTAGTAAGCCTTCGCGAGCCGCGGATTCTTTTGCACCGCGACCTGATACTCGGCGATGGCCTTGTCGGTGTTGCGCTGCCGGCGGTAGACGGTGGCGAGGCCGAAGTGCAGCTCGGCGTCGTCGGGGCGCAGCGAGATCGCCTTGTTGAAGGCGACGATCGCGCCTTCCTTGTCGTCGGTCTTGGAGCGGGCGATGCCCAGGCTGTTCCACGCGTCGACTTCGGCGGGCTTGAGCTCGGTCGCCTTCACCAGATGCTCCATCGCGTGCTTGTAGTCGCCCTTCTTGCTGTAGATCTTGCCCAGCGACACGCGGGTCTCGTAGTCGTCGGGCTTGAGGTCCATCGCCTCCTCCAGCTCGCGAAGCGCGTCGTCGGGGCGCTTGAGCGCCTGGTAAGCGACGCCCAGGTTGTAGTGGCCGAGCGCGTCCTTCGGCTCGAGCTTGACGACCTTCTCGTACTCAGCCGCCGCGCCCGCGTAGTTGTTCTGCGCGCGGTACAGGCTGCCCAGGGTCATGTGCGCGGCCGCGTAGTTCGACCGCAGCTGGATCGCCTTCAGGCATTCGCCGACCGCCTCGGTCAGCTTGGCCTCGCGCTTGAACTGGACGCACAGGTTGTAATGCCCGGCGGCGTCGTCGGCGCGCGCCGCACCGGAAGCGAGGCCAATCAAGAACAGCACTGCGGACGTCGTCGTTGTGCGCGTGAGCCGAGATGCCATGCAGCCTCCTGGACGGGACCGGAACGGCCCGGATTCACATTATCACGCCGTCGCTCCGCGCCGCAGGCGCGGTGTGCGACGCTTTTCTGAAAAAGTAGCCGCACTCCCGCGCTTCGCGCGGGAGCGGCTATAGTTCCCCGCCGAGCCCCCTCCGATGTTGCAAGCTCTGCTGGTCACGTTCCGCGAAGGGATCGAAGCGTTCCTGATCGTCGGGATCGTGCTGGCGTACTTGCGGAAGACACAGCGCGCCGGGCTCGTCCGCGGCGTGCACATCGGTCTCGCGCTGTCCGTCGTCACGTGCCTGGTCGGCGCGTGGCTGTGGCTGCAGGTTCCGAACCAGCCCCTCTACGAGGGGATCGCGGCGCTCGCGTCGGCGCTGATCGTCGGCACGTTGCTGATCCAGATGTTGCGCGCCGGCCCGCACATCAAGCGAGACATCGAAGCGCGCGTCGGGAACGTGGCGGGTGTCGAGGGCGCGCCCGCGTCGCTGCAGGCGATCGCCGGCGTCGCGCTGGTGACCACGTTGCTGGTCACGCGCGAAGGTCTGGAGGCCGTGTTCTTCGTGGGCGTGCAGGCGCTACCGCTCCGCACCGCCGAGTTCCACAGCCAGGAGGTGCTGGTGCTGGTGGGCGCGCTGCTGGGGCTGCTCGGCGCCGGCGCGGTCGCGTGGGGATGGACCCGCTGGGGCCGCCGCGTGAACATGGGCGTGCTCCTCAAGGTCACCGCGATCTTTCTGGGGCTATTCCTGGTCCAGCTGCTGGTCTACGGCGTCCACGAGCTGGCCGAAAGCGGCGTGATCCACGGCAGCCAGGCCTTCCACGACGCGACCGAGCTGTTCGGACCGCAGGGCAGCGTCGGGCACGCGCTGTCGTATTCGTTGCTGCTGGCGCCGCTGCTCTATTTGCTGTGGGCGCGGCGCGCGCGGCGGGCGGCAGGATCGCGTCGGGCGTAGGCGGGCTTTGCCCGCCGGAGCCCATCGCGGGGGGTGCGGGACCCTCTCAGGGTCCCGCTGTTCATAGTCGTGCCGAGAACACGCGCGACAGCACGCTGTAGCCGAGCCGCCGGTAGAACGCCTCCGCCTCGTCGTTGCCGACCCAGGTCGTCAGCACGACCTCGACGGCGCCGCGGGAGCGGCCCCACCCCGCCCCTTCGTTCATGAGGCGGCGCCCGATCCCGCGGCGGCGATGCTGACCCCCGACGACGACTGTCTCGACGTGCACCCGCCGCCGCGGCACCATCGATGGGTTGTCGGGCGTGTCATAGAGGCGCGCGACCAGCAGCCCCACCGGGCCGTCCGTGTCGGGCGGCTCCGCGACGAAGAGCGCGCCGTTGTCCTCCTCCAGCAGGCGCAGCCACTCGGCTTCGCTGCGCGGCGCCGATCGGAAGTACTCGGGCGCGATCGCCGCGTGCAGGTCGTCGACCTCGCGCAGCAGTTCGGACACCGACGGCCAGTCGTCGCGCCGGGCGCGGCGCACCCGAACAGCTGGGCCGCCCCCGCTCACCCCGCCGAGCGTTCCTCTTCGGCGTCGCCCAGCTCGAGGGGGAAGCGCTTGCGCATGGCGCTGTAGACCAGCTCCTCGATCTCGGTCTCCGTCGTCATCGTCAGCGCCTGCGCCAGCAGGCGCTCGGCGTCCTCCAGCCGCGTCGCCCGGACGATCGACTTCACCAGCGGAATCTGGCGCGGCGCCATCGACAGGTGCCGCAGCCCGAGACCGATCAGCACCCAGGTCAGCATCGCGTCGCCCGCCATGTCGCCGCACATCGCGACCGCGCACGGCGAGCGCTCGGCCGCGACCACGATCTGGCGCAGCGCGCGCAGGATGGCCGGGTGAAGCGGGTGATACAGGTAGCCGACGTGCTCGTCCTCGCGATCAGCGGCCAGCGAGTACTGAATGAGGTCGTTGGTGCCGATGCTGAGGTAGTCACACTCGGCGGCCAGCAGATCGGCGATCATCGCGGCGCTGGGCGTTTCGATCATCACGCCCAGCGGAATCTTGCGCGCGTGGGGGACGCCCTCGCGTTCCAGCTCGTCGCTGACCTCGGCGCAGATCTTCTTCGCGGCGCGCAACTCGGCGACGCCCGAGATCAACGGAAACAGGATCTGCATCGGCCCGACGGCGCCGGCGCGGTACAGCGCGCGCAGCTGGGTGCGGAACACATCCTCGCGCTTCAGCGAGTAGCGGATCGACCGCAGCCCCATCGCCGGGTTGGTGCCGCTGGGGATGCGCACGGACGGCGGCAGCTTGTCGCCGCCCAGATCCAGCGTGCGAAACGTGACGGTGCGGCCGCCGACGCTCTTCAGCGCCGCGACGGCGTGCGCGTACTGCTCGTCCTCCGACGGTAGATCGGGCCGCTCGAGGTACAGGAACTCCGTGCGAAACAGGCCGACCGCCTCGGCGCCCAGCTCGACGGCGATCGGGATCTCTTCCAGCATCTCGACGTTGGCCTGCAGGTGGATGGCTGTGCCGTCGCTGGTCCGTGCCGCGACGTCGCGGATCTCGGCCAGCCGCTGCGCGCGCTGCCGGGCCGCGTCCGCGCGCGCCTCGTAGCGCCGGAGGGCGTCCGCGTCGGGATCCAGGATCACCTCGCCGCGGGCCCCGTCCATCACGACGGTCATGCCCGACCAGACGCGGCGCCCCAGGTTCTCGACGCCGACTATGTAAGGCAGCCCCAGCGCGCGCGCCACGATCGCCGTGTGCGACGTGCGGCCGCCGCCCTCGGTGCAGAACCCGGCCGCCTCGGCGCGGCCCAGCTGCGCCGCGTCCGCGGGCGACAGCTCGTGCGCGATGGCGATGCTGCCCTTGGGCGCTTCCTCGGGCGAAAACGAATCACCCACACCCACGAGGTTGCGCAGCAGGCGCTCGCCCACCATGGCGACGTCGCTCTTGCGATCGCGGAAGTAGGGATCCTCGATGCGATCGAACACCGCCTGGATCTGGTCCAGCGCCTTGCGCACCGCCCACTCGGCCGCCGACTTGTCGTCGCGGATCATCCGGCGCGCGCGCTCGACCAGGTGCACGTCGGACAGCATCAGGCGGTGGGCTTCCAGGATGCGGTACTGCTGCTCGTCGCCCTCGCGCTCGGCGATCTGGGCCTGGATGCGCGCCAGCTGCGCGTCCGTCTCCATCAGCGCGGACTCGAAACGCCGCAGCTCGGCTTCGACCTGTTCGGCGGCGATGCGCCGTTCGTGAATCTCGACCCGGCTCGCCAGCACGTGCGCGACGCCGATGGCGATCCCGGGCGACGCCCCCACCCCCACCAGTTTTTCCATCACGGATCCACCCCTTCACCGAAACCGGTGCCGACCAGCTCGGCCAGCGCCGTCACCGCCGCCTGCGCGTCGTCACCGTCGCACATGACAGTCATGGTCACGCCGTGGGCCGCCACCAGCGTGAGCAGGCCCATGATGCTCTTGCCGTTCGCCTCCTGCCCGTCCTTCACCACCGTCACGTCCGATTTGAACGTATTGGCAGTCTGCACGAACTTCACCGCGGCGCGCGCGTGCATGCCCAGCTTGTTCCGGATCTGAACCTCGCGTTCGGCGTGCGCCATCAGTGGTGGTCTTCGCGGGGAATCGAAAACTTTCCGGTCAGCTCGGAGCCGAGGCGGATCGAGCGCTTGCCGACCTCCTTGACCAGCTCCGCCACCTCGACCGGGCGCAGGCCCCGGCGATCGCAGGTCGCCAGCTTGATGAGCATCGGAAGGTTCACGCCCGCGACGATCTCGACCGGGCGCGTGCCGTCCACCATCGCCAGGCAAGCGCGGAACGGGGACGATCCGTGGACGTCGGCGAGGATCAGGATCCCGACGCCCGAGTCGACCTCGTCGCACGCCTTCCCGACGCGGCGAACCACGTCGTCGAACGCCTCGCTGGGCTGCACGCCCACGGCAGTGGACGCCGGGACCGGCCCGATGATGCCCGCCGCCGCCGCGAGCAGGCAGTCGCCGCAACCGGCGTGGGTGACGATGACGAGCCCGACCAGGGCCTCGCCCGATTGTGCCGTCGTCGCCATGGGACCGCGTATCTTACCACCGCGCGCAAGGCCGGATACCTCGGCGCACCGCAGTGCCTCAACACAACCGGAACGTCTGGCGGGTCGTCAGATATGCCGGTCACTTCAGCTCGAACAGATACGGTGTCCTGAAGCGGTCCGATGGCGGAAACCACGCGTTCTTGACGGCCGCCTCGACGCAGGCGCCCGTCGGCGTTCCCTCGAAGGTGCCAGTGACGTGGGCAGACCAGACGCGCCCGGTCTCGGCGACGACGACCTGCACCACCGCCATGCCCGGCACCTGAAATCGTTCGTAGCAAGCGCTGATTTGGGGCCGCACGGCGTTCATGCCGCTGATCAGCGCGATCCGGCTGATCGGGAGCGTGCTGTGCCTTTCAAAAACGTCCCGCATGACATCCGGCCCGCCGCCTGTGCAGAGGTATCCGCGGCTCCTCGCGTAGCCCGAAGGGGCAGACGGCGACAACGGCGGTGGCGTCATCTGGCTTGCGCGCGCGCGTGGACCCGGCTCGTGAATGATCAGACGCAGCGTCGCGACGCTCAACCAGAACGTCGCCGCGAGTGCCGCGATTGCAAGGTACTTCACGGCGATCATTTCAGCTGGAACGGGTACGGCGTGCTGATGCCGTCAGAGGGCGGAAACGCGGCCGTCTTCACCGCCCGCTCGACGCACGCGCCGGTCGGCGTGTCCGCGAACTTCCCGGTCACCGTCGCCCTCGAAACGCGGCCGCTCTTCGCGATGACGACGTTCACCATCGCCGTACCCGGCACCTGGTGCCGCAGGTAGCACGCGTGGATCAGCGGCTGCACGCCGCGCAGCCCGGCAACGAGCGCATTCTTCGAGAGTGGGCCGATTCCGGATCCCGCGAACCGATCCACCTCGCCGCCGAGCCGCCGGATGCCGCAATGAAAGCCGATCCCGTTCGACCCTTGTCTGACGACGGGCGCCGCGACGGCCGGCGCGGGCGCCGCGGCGCGGGCGTCGGCGGCGCGACGCTCTGATCGCTCGGGCAGCCACCGGTGAGCACCAGGTGAAGCAGCACGACGTTCGCCCAGTAGCCGATCACCAGCGCCCCGAACCCGACGTACTTCACGAACGCGATCGTATCAGATCGCGATGTCGCGGTGGCGGATCGAAATGGCGAACCCCGTCCCCAGCTGCCGTCCCAGCTCCTTGGCGATGGCGACCGAGCGGTGGCGGCCGCCCGTGCAGCCGATGGCGACGGTCGCGTACGACTTCCCCTCGCGCCGGAACCCCTGGACGGACCGCTGCACCAGCCGCACGGCGTCGTCGAGGAACGCCTTGGTTTCCGGGTCGTCCATGACGAACCGCACCACGGCCTCGTCCTCGCCCGACAGCGCCGACAGGTCGGGGACGAAGAACGGGTTGGGCAGGAAGCGCACGTCCAGCACGATGTCGGCCTCGGCGGGGATGCCGTGCTTGAACCCGAACGACAGCAGCGTCACCGCCAGCTCGCCCTCGCCGCGCCCGTAGCGTTCCTGGATCAGGCCGCGCAGCACGTGCACGTTCAGGCCGCCTGTGTCGACCAGCGCGCTCGCCTCCTGGCGCAGCGCCGCCAGCGTCTGCCGTTCGGCGGTGATGCCCGCGCGGATGTCGGTGTCCGACAGCGGGTGGCGGCGGCGCGTCTCGGAGAAGCGCCGGATCAGGACCTCGTCGGACGCTTCCAGGAACAGCACCTCGACGGAATGCCCGCGCGTGCGCAGGTCGGCGAAGATCCTCGCCATGCCTTCCAGGAAGTTGCCGCTGCGCGCGTCGATGCCCAGCGCGGTGCGGTCGATGTCGGGGCGGCTGGCGAGCAGCTCGATCAGCTGCGGCACCAGCGGCAGGGGCAGGTTGTCGACGGCGTAGAAGCCGAGGTCCTCCAGCGCGCGCAACGCCGTCGACTTTCCGGCGCCCGAAACTCCTGTGACGACGACCAGCCTCATTCGACGTCGTCCCGCCAGCGCCGCTCGCGCGCGTCCGCGAGCGCCCGGTCGAGGCGCTCCTGGAATTCGCGCGCGGAGTGGTGGCCGCGCACCTGCAGCAGTCGGTTGCGCGCCGCCACCTCGATGAGCGAGCTGACGTTGCGCCCCGGACTGACAGGGATGCGCAGCAGCGGGACCTGCACCTCCAGAATCGGATACACCATCTCGTCGAGACCCAGGCGATCGTGGGCGTCGGTCTGATCCCAGCGGATCAGCTCCAGCACCAGCTCGATGCGCTTCTCATCGCGCACCGCCGCGACGCCGAACATGTCCTTGATGTTGATGATCCCGAGGCCGCGCACCTCCATGTGGTGCTTGATCAGCTCGGACGCCCAGCCGACCAGGATGCTGCCCGAGGTGCGCCGCACCTCGACGAGATCGTCGGCCACCAGCCGGTGACCGCGCATGATCAGATCCAGCGCCGCCTCCGACTTGCCGATGCCGCTCTTGCCCAGCAGCAGCACGCCGACGCCCAGGACGTCCATCAGCACGGCGTGGATGCTGGCGGTCGGGGCCAGCTGCAGCTCCAGGTATTTCTGGATCTGATCGATCGCGATCGACGACATCAGCGGCGTCCGCAGCAGCGGAACGCCCAGCCGGTCCGCGGCCTCGCGCAGGATGGGCGGAATCTCCAGGCCCTTGGTGACGACGACGCAGGCCGGATTCAGCGAGAAAAACGCCTCCACCGACGCGCGCGCGCCGTCCTCGGTCAGCGTCTCCAGATAAGAGATCTCGGTGGCGCCCAGCACCTGGACGCGCTCGGGGTGGACCTGGCGAACGTAGCCGGCCAGCGCCAAACCCGGCTTCTGGATGCGCTGGATGGTGATCCGCCGCGCCAGGCCGGATTCGCCCGCGAGCAGGACCAGACGCAGCTCGGCGCTCTCATCCAGCAGCGACCGCACCGTCAGCGTCGGCGTCATGTTGGGCACATGATACCCGAAGGGCGCCCCTCGCAAGGCTCGCCCCTCACCCGCCGACCTCCGGTCGGCACCCTCTCCCGCAAGCGGGAGAGGGGATCATTTAATATTTGGCGTCCTCGTCGACGATGACCTGGTACATGGCCTCGCCGGTGGGCGCGTCGAGCAGGCGCTTGCGGAAGTCGCCGTCGCGGAACAGGCGCGACAGCCGCGCCAGCGCCTTCAGGTGAACGCCGGTCGAGCTGGCCGGGGCGACCAGCATGAACACCAGGTTGGTCGGCTTGCCGTCGATCGACTCGAATTCGATGCCGTCGACCGCGCGGCCCAGCGCGCCCACCAGGCGGCCGACCGAATCCAGCTTGCCGTGCGGGATGGCGATGCCGTCGCCGATCGCCGTCGACGCCAGCTGCTCGCGTTCCTCCAGCACCTTGCGCAGCGCCTCGGCTTCCACCCCCGGCACGACCTTCGCCAGGTGTCCCGACAGCTCGGTCAGCACGGCCGGCTTCGTCTTCGCCTGAAGCGCCGCGATGATGCAGTCGGGAGCAAGGAAGTCGATGACTCTCATAACGCGCTATCGCTCGATCAGCGCCCGCCCGAGCTGTTCGCGGCGCCGCCGGCGCTCCCGGTTTCGATCAACCCGTACTTCCCGTCCTTGCGCCGATAGAGGACCGAGGTGCGTCCGCTCCCGGCGTCGGTGAACACCAGCAGCTCGTCGCCGAGGAGATTGAGCTGCATCACCGCGTCCTCCACGGTCAGCGACCGCGCCGTGAAGCGTTCGTCCTTCACGACCTGGAAGTTGTGATTCGGTGCGGCGGGCGCCTTCGGCGGCGCCGCCGCCGCGGGCGCGGCCGACGGCTCGACCTCCTCGGGCTCGATCACCATCTCGCGCACCGACGTCATCGGCCCGCCGTGCGGCTTGTGGTCGCGGATGCGGTCCTTCCAGCGACGCACCTGGCGTTCGATGCGCGCGGCCGCGAGGTCGATCGAGGAGTACATGTCCTCGGTCGTTTCCTTCGCGTTGATCACGATGCCGCTGGGCAGCGTGATGTTCAGATCCGCAACGTGGTGGAAGCCGCGTTCGACAGAGAACACGGCGTGCGCCGAGATTGGATCCTTGTTGAAGTACTTCCGGATCTTCTCGAGTTTCTCGGCCGCATACTCCCGTACCGCTTGTGAGGCATCCATGTGCCGGAACGTCGTCGAGAGTTGCATGACGCTGCCTTCCCCCTTTTCCCGTTGGCTACCGGTGATGTGTCAGAACGGGAGAGCTACCGCGCCCGCTTTTACCCCTTTTCCCGTCGAGGGACAATAAAAGGGGCTCGCCAATCGCCGGTTCGGCGGCGTTAAAAAACTTGCCGTCTTTTCGACGAGGAAAGGATGCGAAGTTGCTCACGGTACTTGGCCACCGTCCGGCGCGCGATTTCGATGTTTTGGTCCTTGAGCAGCTCGACGATCCGCTGATCCGAGTGAGGATTTTGCGGACTCTCCGAGCCGATGATCTGTTTGATCTTGAGCTTGACCGCTTCGGACGCCAGATCCTCCCCGTCGGTACGCGCGATCCCCGAGTTGAAAAAGTACTTCAGCTCGTAGATTCCCTGTGGGGTGTGTACGTATTTGTTCGTGGTGACGCGTGACACGGTTGATTCGTGCATGCCGATGTCCTCGGCGACGTCGCGAAGGATGAGCGGCTTCAAGTGCGCGGTCCCCTTGTCGAAGAACTCGCGCTGAAACTTCAGGATCGATTCCGTCACCCGGACGATCGTCCGCTGGCGCTGCTGGATCGACCGTATCAGCCATTGCGCGCTCCGTAGTTTTTCCTGGATGTACTCGCGGGCCTTGGAGCCACCAGCCAGCGCCGTACGGTAGAAGTCGGAGATCTTGAGCTTCGGCAGGCCATCGTCGTTCGCGACGACGAAATATTTGTCCCCTACCTTGTGAACATAAACGTCCGGCGTGATGTAGGTCGGTTCTTCGGCCGTGTACTCACGCCCCGGCTTGGGGTCGAAGTTCTTCAGGACCTTGGCGGCTTCGTAGATCTCCTCGACCGGCTGGCCCAGGTCCTTGGCGATGGCCTGATAGTTCTTCTTCTCGAGGTTGGTGAGGTGCTTGGTGATGATCCCGACCACGACGTCGTCGTCCGCGCCGATATGGCGTGCCTGGATCAATAGGCATTCCTCGAGCGATCGGGCCGCCACCCCGACCGGATCGAATTCCTGGATTCTCTTCAATACGGACTCGGCGAGCTCCAGCGTCACCGCCGCCTCTTCGGCCAGGTCCTCGAGCGGATCCTCCAGATACCCATCCGGCGTCAGGTTGCCGATGATGAGCATCGCGATGCCGTCTTCTTCCAGCGTGAAGTGGCTGAGCTTGAGCTGCCACTCCAGGTGGTCGAACAGCGACGTCCCGCGGGTCAGCGTCGCTTCCAGCGAGGGAAGATCCTCGTTGTTGGACTTGTACGAGGGCATCGGCGCGGCCGCCGCCTGGTTGTCCAGGTAGCCCTCCCAGTCGAAGTCGTTGACGGCGTCCTTCGAGTCGGGGTCGGCCTTCACCTCGGCCGTGGTGTCGACCTTGTCCTCGCGAATCTCGACGATCGGCGTCTCGGTCTCGCCCACGCGCTCGACGTCGGCGCCGTTGCCGTCCGCCGTGGCGGGCGCGTCGGCCGCCTTCTCCTGCTCGTTCGCCGACTCGACCGAGTCCTCGAGGATCGGGTTCTCGAGCATCTCGTCCCGCACCATGTCGCACAGTTCCATGCGCGACAGCTGCAGCAGCTTGATCGCCTGCTGCAGCTGGGGCGTCATCACCAGCTGCTGCGAGAGACGAAGATGCTGCTTTATCTCAATCGACATTGGGTGCCGCAGTTCTCGTTGTAACACCTATGGGTCTGAAGCGACAAGCCACAATAGGCATTTTGGTACACGAATTGCACACACTATGTCGCACACCCCCGCCCACCGCTGCATCAAGCTGTAACTGCTTGATTACAAACGGGATTATTGATGGGTAGCGGCGGCGGTGCCGGCTTCGGCCTGGCGCCGGCGGCGGTCGCCGAGGCGGGCGCGGAGGGCCGCGCCGACGAACGCCTGGAACAGCGGATGAGGTGCCTGCGGTCGCGATTTGAACTCGGGGTGGAACTGGCAGCCGACGAAGTACGGGTGCTGCGGCAGCTCGATCATCTCCACCAGGCGGCGATCGGGGGACGCACCCGAGATCAGCATGCCGTGTCCGGTGAGCGCCTCGCGGAAGTCGTTGTTCACCTCGTAGCGATGGCGATGGCGTTCGCTGATCTCTCCGGCGCCGTACGCGGCGGCGGCCTTCGAGCCGGCCGCGAGCACGCACGGATATGATCCCAGACGCATCGTCGCGCCCTTCTCGGTGACGCTGCGCTGTTCGGGCAGCAGGTCGACGACCGGATACGGTGGCGTCGCGTTGAACTCGGTGGAGTTGGCGCCGCGCAGCCCGGAGACATTGCGCGCGAATTCGATGACGGCGACCTGCATGCCCAGGCAGATGCCGAAGAACGGGACACCCTGCTCGCGCGCGTAGCGCACGGCTTCGATCTTTCCCTCGATGCCGCGGCTGCCGAAACCGGGCGCCACCAGGATGCCGTCCATGTCGGCGAGCAGCGTCGGCGCGCCGCGCTTTTCGACCTCTTCGGAGTCGATGTGATGCAGGTTGACGCGGCAGTCGTTGCCGATGCCGCCGTGCATGAGCGCCTCGTTGAGGCTCTTGTATGACTCGACGAGGTCGACGTACTTCCCGACCAGACCGATCTCGACTTCAGCCTGCGGGCTCTTCAGCCGGTGCACGACCCGCTCCCATCCCGTGAGCTCGGGCGCGCGCGACCAGATGTTCAGCAGCTCGGCGATCTTGTCGTCGACGCCTTCGGAGTGAAAGCGGAGCGGAACCTCGTAGATGCAGTCGACGTCTTCAGCGGAGAAGACGGCGTCGGAGGCGACGTTGGTGAACATCGCGATCTTCTTCTTCATCGGCTGCTCGATCGGTCGTTCCGATCGGCACAGCAGGATCTCCGGCTGGATCCCGATCTCGCGCAGCTTCATCACCGAGTGCTGCGTCGGCTTGGTCTTCAGCTCGCCCGCCGCGCCGATGTACGGAACCAGCGTGACGTGAACGGACAGCGCGTTGGTGGCGCCGACCTCCAGGCGCAGCTGCCTGATCGCTTCCAGGAACGGCAGCGATTCGATGTCGCCGACGGTGCCGCCCACCTCGACGATCAGCACATCCTGACCGCGGGCGCAGTCGAGGATGCGCGCCTTGATCTCGTCGGTGACGTGGGGAATCACCTGGACGGTGCCGCCGAGGTATTCGCCGCGGCGTTCCTTCTGGATGACCGTCTGGTAGATCTGCCCGCTGGTGGCGTTGTTCAGCTTCGTCATCCGCTGCGAGATGAAGCGTTCGTAGTGCCCCAGGTCCAGATCGGTCTCGGCGCCGTCGTCGGTGACGAACACCTCGCCGTGCTGCGTCGGGTTCATCGTGCCCGGATCGACGTTGAGGTACGGATCCAGCTTCTGGATCGTCAGCTTCAGCCCGCGTGTCTCGAGCAGGCTGCCGATCGACGCCGATGCGAGACCCTTGCCCAGCGACGAGACGACTCCGCCCGTCACGAAGATGAACTTGGTCTGCTTTACCGTCGTTCTAGCGGGCGCGGTCATTGGAGGCTCTCCTGTCCGCGTCGCTTGACGCCGAGAAGAATGTCGTCTTCAACTCGGGCCGCTATTCTTTCTGTCACGACCAAGGAAGTCAATGGCTGCTGAAGTAATTCTCGTCATCGAAGACGACACGCACATCGGTGGGCTCGTGGTCCAGGTGCTGCGCGAGGCCGGCTTCGCGCCCGCGCTGGTCCGCGACGTGCGCGCGGCGCGCGACTGGGGCAGCCAGGGCAACAAGCCAGCGGCGGTGATCAGCGATCTCATGGTCGCGGGATCGTCGGGGCCGGCCCAGCTGCCGTCGGAGCTGAGCGCCATCTTCGTCGGCGCGCCGCTCGCGCTGATGACGGGCGTCCCGCCGCGTCGGCGCGCGGCGCTGGGCGTCACGCACGAGCGAATCATCGAAAAACCGTTCGAGCTCGAGGCGTTGATCGCCACTGTCCACAGCATGGTCGCGGCACCGCAGCCATGAAGGTCGTTCCGGGCGCGGCCGGCTATGCCGCCACAGGCGGGCGTCCGGCGCTGGCGGTCGCGATCGGCAACTTCGACGGCGTCCATCTGGGACACGCTGCGTTGCTGGCCGAGGCGCGCGCGCGCGCGGCGCGTCGCGGCGGTCAGTCCGCAGTCCTGACGTTCACGCCCCACCCCGCCCGGCTGTTCGCGCCGGATCGGGCGCCGCCGCTGATCATGTCGCTGGACCGCCGGCTCGCGTTGATCGCCGAGGCGGGCATCGACGTCGCGATCGTCGAACCCTTCACGCGCGCGTTCGCCGCCATCGAGGCCCCCGCGTTCGTGCGTGACGTGCTGGCGCGGGATCTGGGCGCCCGCGACGTCGTCGTCGGCCACGACTTCAGCTTCGGCCGCGGGCGCGCCGGCGACGTGCGCATGCTGGGCGACCTGGGCTCCGCGGCGGACATGGCGGTCGCCGTGATCCCGGCGATCTGCGTCGACGACCAGCCCTGCTCGTCGACGCTCATCCGCCAGCTGGTGACGGACGGCGACACGACGGCGGCCGCGCGCCTGCTGGGCCGCCCGTTCGAGCTGGAGGGCCCGGTGGCGCGCGGCGCCGGGCGCGGCCGAGGTCTCGGCTTCCCGACCGCCAACGTCGTCCCCGAGGGCGAGCTGCGCCCGAAGCTGGGCATCTACGCGGCGCGGGCGCTGGTGCTGGACGGGCCCCTGGCCGGTACGGCGCGCGCAGCCGCGCTCAGCGTCGGCACGAATCCGCAGTTTTCCGGCGCCGGCGTGACGATCGAAGCGTACCTGCTCGATTTCGATGGCGATCTCTACGATCGGCGGTTGCGCATCGAGGTCGGACAGCTGTTGCGCAACGAACGGCGTTTCGAATCGATCGATGCGCTGATCGCGCAGATTCGTGAAGACGTCGCGCAGGTCAGAGGAATATCATCCTGACCATGTTCGACACCGAGACGATGGCCGAACTGTGCGTGAAGCAGGGGCTGACCGGTGAAGCGATCGCGATTTACCGCCGCCTGGCGCGCGCGACCGACGATGCGGACAAGCGCCGCCTCTACGAAGCGCGCATCGGTGCGCTGCGGCCGTCGACGTCCGAACCTTCCGACGTGACGCCGATGGAGACGCCGGACCTGCGCGTCGATCGCCGCGGAGACGACGTCGAGATCGAATGGCGCTTGCCTCCGGACGTCGGCGCGCCGGCGCTTCAGATGCTGGTCCTGCGCAATACGCCCACGGGCATCGCGGCCGAGCCGCGGACCCTGCCGGTCGCATCCACCGCCGGGCGCACGCAGGTGGTCGTGGCCGGGCTGCACTCGCTGCGCGTCGCCGCTGGACGTCTCCGCGACGGTCGTTTCATTCCGATCGTGCGCCCGTCGCAACTCGACGTTCGCCCGCCGGCCACAACGACCACGAACTGACGCGCGCTGCGCGGCTAGTCGTGGCTGCGCGTGACGTGGAAGGCGCCGTTGGTGACGGTGATCAGCGGCCCGGCGCTCGCCAGTGAACCCAGCGTCGCTGTGAAGGTCCCCTCGATGACGTCGCCCAGCGCGGGCGCGGCGCGCGTGACCGTGACGCTGCAGCCCGCCCCCGCGGCGTCGGTGCGCCCGCCAACGGTCTCCAGCAGCATGATCCACGTCTGCATCGTGCACACGTGCGTGCCGACGCTGTTGGGGATGTAGACCGTCCATCCGCGTGTGGTCGACGTCGTGCCCGCGGTCATCCAGATCATGCCGTCGGCCAGGCCCTGCAGTCCGGCCTGAGGCATCAGCGCGGCGCGGAAGGTCGTACCGTCGGCGTCGCCGGTGACGAAGTCGGCGGCGTTCGCGGCGTCGTTCGCCGGACCATCGTTCGCCGGACCATCGATCCCGACGATCGACCCGTCGCTCTTCGCGGGTCCGCCCCCGCAAGCGGCCTGGGAAGCCGCGAACAGCGCGATCGTCAGCAAGCCAAGCTCAAGTTTGCTCATGGTTCGATATTCCCGGCCGCGCCCCGGTCAGATCGCGGCCCGGCGGCTCATTCGCGATTCCGTCTGACCTCGAAAGCGCCGTTGGTCACGACGACGGTCTCCGGGGGCGTCGACTTCGTCGCCAGCGTCGCGGTGAATGTCCCCGCGATGTTGTCGCCCAGCGACCGCGCGGCGGCTGTGACGGTGACGCTGGCGGTCGCCCCGTCACTGTCCGACCGCAGGGTGCGGTCGGGCTCGAACAGAGCGATGTAGTTGGGACTGTCCATGGTCGTGCCGGTGCTGTTCTCAACGTACAGCGTCCATCCCAGCCCCACCGATGTCGTGCTGGCGTTGAGGTAGATCAGTCCGTCGGCGACGCCCTTGATCCCGGCTGACGCCATCATCTCGGCGCGAACGGTCACGCCGTCGACGTCGCCGGTGATGAAGCCGAAGTGCCCACCGTCCAGCGTCACGGCCGTCGCCGACGCCCCCCCGCATCCGCCCAGCGAAACCGCGAGCATCCCCACCGCCAGCACAAAGCTAGGTTTGAGCATGACGGGATGATACCGCGGGCCCGGGCGCGGTTCCGGGGGTGGTGTGATATAGGAAGGGGCGATGTTCGAAGGGGTCATCACAGCGCTCGTGACGCCGTTCCGGCGCGATCTCCTGGACGAGGACGCGTTGCGCCGCCTGGTCGACGAGCAGATCGCCGCCGGCGTCGACGGGCTGGTGCCGGTCGGTACGACGGGTGAATCGCCCACGCTGACCAACGACGAGCATCTGCGCGTCATCGAGGTGGTGATCGAGGCCGCCGCGAAGCGCGTCCCGGTCATCGCCGGCACCGGTTCCAACTCGACGCACGAGGCGATCGAGATGTCGATCGCCGCCAAGCGCGCCGGCGCGGACGGCCTGTTGCTGGTGACGCCGTACTACAACCGTCCCGGGCAGGAGCACATGTACCGGCACTTCCGGGCCATCATGCAGGCGGCGGCGCTGCCGACGGTGGTCTACAACGTGCCGGCCCGCACCGGGTCGGACCTGCTGCCCGACACCATCGCGCGGCTCGCCGAGATGCCCGAGCTGGTCGGCGTGAAGGAAGCGACCGGATCGGCGCTGCGCGCGTCGCAGGTCATCGCGCGCGTCGGTCACCGCATCGCCGTGCTGTCGGGCGACGACGCGACCGCGTTTCCGCTGTTCGCGCTGGGCGGCCGCGGCGTCATCTCGGTGGTCAGCAACGTCGCGCCGGCGCTGATGAGCGGCATGTGGGACGCGGCGGCGGCGGGCGACTGGAACAAGGCGCGGCAGATTCACTATCGCCTGCTGCCGCTGGGCGAAGGCCTGTTCGTCGAGGCGAATCCGATCCCGGTCAAGGCCGCGCTGGCGATGATGGGGCGCATGACCGAGGAGATCAGGCCGCCGCTTTACCCGCTGGCGGAGCAGTACCGCGCCAAGCTGCGCGCGCAGCTCGACGAGCTCGGGCTGCTGACGGAGTAACGATGGCTCGCCAGGTCCGCATCGCCGTCCTGGGCGCCGACGGAAGGATGGGGCGGGCCCTGACGCGCGCCGTGCTGGCCGCGACCCCGCGCGCGATCCTCTCGGCGGCGTCGGAGCGGCCCGGCCACGTCTCCGTCGGCAAGGACGCCGGCGTGCTGGCCGGCAACGAACGGGCGGGCGTCGAGATCACGGGGACGCTCCCCGCGCGGGGCGCCGCCGACGTCTGGATCGACTTCACCAGCGCGAGCGTGACCGAATCCGTGGCGACCGCCGCGGCGACGCAGGGCGTGGGGCTGGTGGTCGGCACGACGGGCCTGGGCACGCACGCGCGCGCCGCGCTGGACGTCGCTGCGTTGCACATCCCGGTGGTCTACGCCGCGAACTATTCGGTGGGCATCAACGTGATGCTCAAGCTGATCGCGGACGCGGCGCGCGCCCTCGGCCCGGACTACGACATGGAGATCGTCGAGGCGCACCACCGCGCCAAGAAGGACGCACCGTCGGGCACGGCGCTGTCGCTCGCCCAGGCGCTCGCCGAGGCGTCGGGCCGCGATCTGGCGGCCGCCGCCCGCTACGCGCGCCACGGTGACATCGGCGCGCGCAGCCACAGCGAGATCGGGATCCAGACCGTGCGCGGCGGCGACGTCGTCGGCGATCACACGGTGTTCTTCCTCGGCAACGGGGATCGCATCGAGATCACGCACCGCGCGAGCACGCGCGACACGTTCGCCGTCGGCGCCGTTCGCGCCGCGATGTGGGTCGTCGGCTGCCAGCCCGGCCTCTACGACATGCGCAACGTGCTGGGCCTCGGCTTCTAGCGCGCGCGATGGGATTGACGTTTCAGGTCGGCGCCGCCGATCAGGTTCTGGAGGAACCGCTTGCCTCGAAGCTGGCGCATCTGCTCGGCGAGCTTTATCCCGGCTCGGGGTCAGAACACTCCGAGAGCGAGCTCTGGTACTCGACGGAGCTCGGCTGGTCGGGATGGGAGGCGCTGCAGACGCGCGTCAAAGCCGTTCTCGGGCCGAAGGCGGCGCCTCACTTCGACTCGATGGAGGCATGGTTCGGCGCGTATCTGCCGACGACACAAGCGCTGGAGCCAGGCGCGGTCGAAGTCGACGGCGGCAGTACGCCTTTGTCGGTCGCCAGTCTTCCCGCGCTCGTTCAAGAGCTGCAGCGCTTCGGCGCGGCGGCCGGCCTACCGACCGACGCGCCCGGGCTGGAGGCGCTGGCCGCCAAGTACGACGACGACGAACTCTGTGACGACGACATGGACGTCCAGACCTACGCCCAGCTGCTGCAGGGTGCGCTCGTCGCCAGCGAGCGCCGGCAACCGCTGTGGATCATCAAGTAGGGCCGCGCGTCGCCCGCAAGCGGCTTGCCCTCACCCTAACCCTCTCCCGCTTCGCGGGAGAGGGATCAGAGCCGTTAGCCGTTGGCCTTCGCGAAGGTGCCCATGAAGTCGGCGAGCGCCTTGGCGCCGGCGACGGGCATCGCGTTGTACATCGAGGCGCGGATGCCACCGACGGTGCGGTAGCCCTTCAGCGCCACCATGCCTGCCTTCGACGCTTCCTTGACGAACTTGTCTGTCAGTTCTTCGCTGGGCAGCAGGAACGTCAGGTTCATGTGGCTGCGCGCCGCCTTGTCGGCGACGGTGCCCTTGTAGAAGCCGCCCGACGCGTCGATGGCGCCGTAGACCAGCCCGGCCTTCTCGGCGTTCCGCTTCTCGACGGCCGCCAGGCCGCCCTGCCCCTCCAGCCACTTGAACGTCTCGAGCAGGAAGTAGACGCCGAACGTCGGCGGGGTGTTGAGGCAGCTCTTCGCCTCGGCCAGCGCCTTGAAGCTCCAGATCTTGGGGACGCTCTTGCCGATCCGTTCGTACAGGTCCTTGCGCACGATCGTCAGCACGACGCCCGCCGGGCCCAGGTTCTTCTGGGCGCCCGCGTAGACCAGCGCGGTGCGCGCGATCGGGTGCGGCCGCGACATCATCTCCGAGCTGGAGTCGACGACGAGGTTCTTGTGCTCGGGCCACTCGACCAGCCGGTGGCCGTGCACGGTCTCGTTCGAGCAGACGTGCAGGTAGGCCGCGTCGGGATCGGCCGTCCAGCCCGTCGGCGGACGATCGAAGTTCGTGTTCTCGCTGGAGCCGATGACGCGGATCTTCTCGCCGTACGCGCTCTGCGCCGATCCCGCCGCCTTCTTCGACCACTCGCCGCTCACGACGTAGTCGGCGGTGCCGTTGAGGAAGTTCATCGGGATGGTGTTGAACAGCTGCGTCGCGCCGCCCTGGAGGAACAGGATGTCGTGCGTGTCGGGGACCGACAGCAGCGACTTGCACTTCGCGATCGCCTCGTCGAGCACACCGTCGAACTCCTTGCCGCGGTGCGAGCACTCGGCGATGCCGAAACCCTTGCCCTGGTAGTCGACGAGGGCCTTGGCGGACGCTTCCAGGACCTCGGCCGGCAGCATGGCCGGCCCTGCGCTGAAGTTGAATACGCGGTTGCTCATGCCCGCTTTGTTACCGCCCACGGCGCCGGAGTTCAAGCGACTTCGTCGGTACTTCAGGCGGCGCGCATGACGTACAAATGCGGACCGTCGGGGAACTTCACGCGCACCTCCTGCGACTTCGGATCGACGATGAGGTCCAGCCGTTCCAGCGGGATCTGGCCGATCAGCGCCGTCGCGCCCGCGGGAGCCACGTACGCATCACACTGCATTCCCCGGTCGAGAATCGAGAGTCGCACGCTGCCGGCCACGGGCCAGGTGTACCGGTTGCCGTCAGCCAGCCGAACCGGAAGGTGGTCGACGATCGGTAGCCCCAGCGCATCGACCACATCCTGCGGAAGGACCAGCGTGCTCGCGCCCGTATCGACCAGCGCCTCGATCTCGACCGTCCGCACTGCCTCGCGCGGGATCAGGCCTCGCTCTGCCATGTCGAGATCCGTATTGTTCCAGAGGGTCAGCTTTGTCATGACTTGCCCCATTTTAACACCGGCCCCTGTATCGGCCGGGCGCACGGACGAGTTGCGATAGTATCCGTCGATGGCCCGCGCGCCGCGATCGTCGGCTGACTTTGCGCAACTCCCCACGGAGGCGGCACATCCGCGCGCCGCGAAGCTGGACACGATGGCGCCCGAGGCGATCGCCGCGCTGATGCTGGGCGAGGAGGCGAAGGCCGTGCGGGCCGCGCAGTCGCGCGCCGAGGTCATCGGCCGCGCCGCGCGCCTGGTCGCCGACAAGCTGGCCGCCGGCGGACGCCTGGTCTACGTCGGCGCCGGAACGTCGGGCCGGCTGGGCACGCTGGACGCCGTCGAGTGCGTGCCGACGTTCGGCGTGCCGCCGTCGCGACTGGTCGCGGTCATCGCGGGCGGTCCGGCCGCGCTCACGCGCTCGATCGAGGGCGCCGAGGACAACGTGCGCGACGGCGAGCAGCGCCTGCGGCGCGTGGCCGTCGGCCCGGCGGACGTCGTCTGCTGCGTGGCCGCGTCGGGGACGACGCCGTTCGTGCGCGCGGCGCTGGACTACGCGCGCTTCCGCCGGGCCGCCACCATCCTGGTCACCTGCACAGGCGCGCCGCCGACCAACGGCGAGCGCGTGGCCGACGTCGTGATCGCGCTGGACACCGGACCCGAGGTGATCGCCGGTTCGACGCGCCTGAAGGCCGGCACCGCCACCAAGATCGCGCTGAACGCGATGTCGACCGCGGCGTTCGTGCTGCTGGGAAAGACGTACGGCGGCCTGATGGTCGACGTGCGCCCGACCAACGCGAAGCTGTGGGCGCGCGCGATCCGCATCGTGCGGGGGCTGTCGGGCCTGGACGAAGCGGCCGCGCGCAAGCTGATCGAGAAAGCGGGCGGGCGCGCCAAGGTCGCGCTGGTGATGCACCACGCGGGCGTCAACGCCGCGCGCGCCAAGGAGCTGCTGGTCCAGCACAAGGGATCGCTGCGGGCAATCGTCGGCGACGTGGGTAACGGCGGACGGAGCAGCGGCGGCGCGGCCGAGACGGCCGACGACGGAGCGCAGTGACTCAGGACCCTCTCGCCCGGTTGCTCGCGGCGCGCGAGCGCCCCCGCCGCATCATCATCGGTCTGCTGTCGGGAACCAGCGCCGACGGGACCGACGCGGCGCTGTGCGAGATCGCCGGCTTCGGCGAGAACACGGGCCTTGTCGCGCGCGCCTTCCTCACCACGCCGTTCCCGCGCCCCCTGCGCGAGCGCATCTACCGCGTGTCGCAGGCGGACGCCTCGGAGCTGACCGATCTGGACGTCATGCTGGGCGAGTCGTTCGCCGACGCCGCGCACGCGGTCGCCGCCGCCGCCGGCGTCCCGATGACGGAGGTCGATCTGATCGGCTCGCACGGCCAGACCGCCGTGCACCACCCGCGCTCGGCTGGGCACCTGGGCGCGACGCTGCAGATCGGCGAGGCCGCCGTGATCGCCGAACGGACCGGCTGCCCGGTGATCAGCGATTTCCGCGTGCGCGACGTCGCCGCGGGCGGCGAAGGCGCGCCGCTGGTGCCGCTGGTCGATCACCTGCTGTTCCGCAAGCCGGGCCGCCGGCGCGCCCTGCAGAACATCGGCGGCATCGCCAACGTCACGCTGGTGTCCGACCGGCTGGACGATCTCGTCGCGTTCGACAACGGGCCCGGCAACATGCCGCTGGACACCGTCGCGCGCGCGGCGTCGTCCGGCAGCGAGGCATACGATCGCGACGGCATGCGCGCCGCGCGCGGATTGATCGACGTCGGCCTGCTCACGGAGCTGCACCGCCATCCCTACCTCTCGCATCCGCTGCCGAAGTCGACCGGCCGCGAGACGTTCGGCAAGGATTTCGTCTACCCGCTGCTCACGCGTTACCACAATCGGCACGACGACCTGCTCGCGACGCTGACGCGCTTCTCGGCGGAGGCGATCGCGCGCAGCTACCGCGAAGTGCTGCCGGCGATGCCCGACGAGGTGTTCGTCTCGGGCGGCGGCGCGCTGAACCCGACGCTGATGCGCCACCTCAGCGAGCTGCTCGCGCCGGTCCCGGTCACCTCCAGCGCCGTGCTGGGCGTCGACCCGGAGGCGAAGGAGGCAATCGCGTTCGCCGTGCTCGCGAACCAGACCCTGTTCGGGGAGCCGGGGAACATCCCGGCAGTGACGGGGGCGGTGGGGTCGAGGGTGCTCGGCAAGATCTCGTTCTAGTTCCCGCAGCCGATCCGCTGCGCATCGATCGCTACTTCGTCGACCCACGCCGTGAATCCCGGCGGCGCGTTCTGGTAGGTGATGAAGCCGACGCGGAAGTCGTTGAACATCATCGGCAGGTTCGTCTTGTTGCTGCCGCTGCCGTAGTTGCCGGCGCCGTTCATGATCCGCATCTGCGTCACCTCGGCGCCGTCGAAGTAGAACTGGTACGCCTGGTTGGCGCCGTCGACGAACCACTCGGCGCAGTGCCACGCGCCGTCGAACATCCAGTTGTACGGGCCCTGCTTGCTGAACTCGCTGCCGCCCGTGATCTGGACGTTGTAGAGGAACTGGTGCGTCGACGTCGGCGCCGCCATCTTGACCGTGTCGACCACGCGAAACGTCGACGCGCCGATCTCGGGGCCGTCGCCCTGGTAGGCCGCGATCGACGCGTGGACGAACGCGTCGGGCGGCGGCGTCTGCACGCGGTAGAAGACGCGGCCCCAGTGCGCGGCGGGGAACGACTCGGCGTTGCCGAAGGTGTAGAAGCCGTAGCCCTTGTCCGCGGCGGGCGTCAGCTTGAGCGCGTGCGCGCCGCGCGCCGCCTGATCGTCGGCGACGGTCGCGTTGCCGGTTCGCGACCAGCCCGACGGCGTGTTGTTCCCGACGTTGACGCCTTCGAACCCCTCGCACAGCAGGTAGCGCCCGGCGGTGCACAGCGATCCGCCGCCGATCCCGGCGCCGCCGTTCGTGCCGGCCGCGCCGCCGGCGGAACCGCCGCGCCCGCCCGCGCCACCACCACCGCTGCCGCCACCAGCGCCGCCACCGCCGCGGCCCGACGCGCCGCCGGCGGCGCCTCCCGCCCCGCCCCGTCCGGATGCGCCGCCACCGCCGCCACCGCTGCCCGCGTTCGCACCGCCGCTGCCGGAAGCGCCTCCGCCCGCGGCGCCGCTCGCGCCGGCGGTGCCGCCTGCGCCATCACCGCCGGTTCCGCCGGGCGCATCGCTGCCCGCCGAGCCGCCCGAGCCGGTGGTGCCGCTGCCGCCCGTCGTGCCCGCGTCTCCGCCGCTACCGCCCTTGCCGCCGGCGAGCGGCACCACGCCGCCGTCCGGCATGCAGCCTGCCGCGGCCAGCAGCGCGCCCAGCGCCAGCATCGCGGCGCGGCACCCATGGATCGTCGGGCTCACGCCAGTACGAACCCCGGCGCGCGGGAAACGGTCCAGCCGTCAGCGGACGGTCAGGGAATGAGCTTGATGTCGTCGATGCGCAGCTCGGCGGTGCATGTGCCGCTTCCCGAGTTGCCGGAGTTCACTTGCCACTGCAACCCGACGATCTGGCTCCGCGTCGGGATCGTCGAGCCGCTCGGATTGTTGAAACCCGAGAACGGGGCGGTGATCATCACGGGCGTGGTGTTCAGCGCCATGGAAATCGCGTACGCAGGGTACTGATAGCAGTTCGAGGCGCACGTGCCGCCACTCGGATTGGTGGCGGTTGACGAACGCTGATCCTGCGTCTGCACCTGGACCTGCCAGACGCAGTTCGTGAGGCTTCCAGCGGTGAGCGCCGCCGTGAACTGAACCGCCGTGAAGTTTGTCGGCGCCATCGCGTTCACGCACGAATCGAAGGTCAGGCCGCCACCCGCGTACTGGCCTGCCGTCACCATGACATTCAACTTGAGGTTTCGCGCGGGTACCGTTGTGTCGACGGCCGCCATGCTGGTCGATCCCGTCCCCGCATACGAGAAGATGCTGCCGTCGAGGCCGTGAACGTCGCACCACTTCCCGGTGGTCGCGTTCCAGTCCGAGGCGGAGAAGTCGGTCACCACTCCGTCGGCCGCGACGCTGAGCGCGCCCGCGGTCGTGCAATCGAGCGTGCCGCCCAGCGGGCACGAGTTCATCGTGCCGCCCGTTCCGGTCGTGCCCGCCATCCCCGTCGTGCCCGCCGTCCCCGTCGTGCCGCCGCGGCCCGTCGTCCCTGCCACGCCCGTCGTCCCTGCCACGCCGGTCGTCCCTGCCATGCCCGTCGTCCCCGCCATCCCGGTCGTTCCCGCCGTGCCGGTCGTCCCCGCCATGCCCGTCGTCCCGGCCATGCCCGTCGTTCCGGCCATGCCCGTCGTTCCGGCCATGCCCGTCGTTCCGGCCATGCCTGTCGTCCCGGCCATGCCCGTCGTGCCAGCCATGCCTGTCGTCCCCGCCATGCCCGTCGTGCCGCCGCGGCCGGTCGTGCCAGCCACGCCCGTCGTGCCCGCCATCCCGGTCGTCCCGGCGACGCCTGTCGTCCCCGCCACGCCCGTCGTCCCGCCGCGACCGGTGGTGCCCGCGATGCCGGTCGTCCCGGCGATACCGGTCGTCCCGGCGATCCCCGTCGTCCCGGCCACGCCGATCGGGGAGCCGCCGCTGCCGCCTTGTCCCGCCAGACCGCCCGCTCCGCCGCGCGCAACGTTTCCGGCGGCTCCTGGCGTCGGTCCACCGTCGAAACCGGGCGCCATCATGCCGCGGTTCGCACACGCCGCCCCCAGCAACGCGACGAGCAGCGCCGCGGCAGGAACCTGGGGGCGAGGCGAACGCAAAGGACTCCTAACTAATATTCCCCAACGTCTCTTTCGGGATCGACCGAAATGCTAGTCCGTCCCGACGCCCTGGGACAAGCGGGGACCGTCGGCAGGGCGGAAAACGTCCCGCCCTGCCGCGTTACGCGGCCTTCGCGCGCGCTCGAGCTACTCGACGACCGTGCGACCTACCAGGTGACGTCGTCGATGTAGACGTTGCCCGTGTAGGCCGCGGTGCCGGTGTAGACGAACTGGACGCCGAGCTGCTGAACGCCGCCCGGCCCGACGTCGGTCGGCATGGTGAACGAATAGGTGTTCCAGGCGTTCCGTGTCACCGTCGTCGGACCGGTGAACTTGTTCTTGCCGTAGTTGTTGTAAAGCGTGAAGACCTGGAACGTCATGCCATCGCTGCCCGTGGGCAGCCAGACGTGCACCATCACGGTCTGGCCGCAGTAGATGTTCGGCTTGTCGATGAACACCCGGCGCGCCGTATTCGCGCCTGACGCCGGAGCCGGGAGCGCCGTGAACGCGACCTTCCACGAGTGGGTTCCCCCGTTCGCCTGGTCGGTCGACTGCGAGGCGACGGTGTCAGCGTCCGAGCCGTCCTTCTTGTAGACGTTCGTATCGAGCGTGCCCGCGTCCCCCATCTCGAAGGTATGCGCACCGGCTGGGGTGGCGAGGGCGCAATTCTGCGTTCCGCCGCTCGCCGTGATGGCGTCGAGATAGACGCTGCCGGCCGGGACCGTGGTGCCATTCGCATTGTCGCCAAGCTGGAACCCCAGCACCTGGAGACCGCCCGGGAACAGGTTGGGAACCGTATACGTCCACGTGTTCCACGCGCCCGCCGTCAGGGTCTTCGTGCCGTTGCCGGTCGTATCGAAGGTCGCGTAGTTGTTCCCTTGCGAGAAGGCCTGGACGTAGGCGGCGCCCGTCGTGTCGAAGCCCGTGGGGAGGTAAGCGTGGAACGTGAGAACGGTGCCGGGCCACAGAGCGGGACCGCTGACGGTCGCGGAGACATTGGCGTTGTCGAGAGCGCCATACGTCACCTTCAGCGACTGCGTTCCGTCGAAGTGCTGATCGCCCGACTGAGCAACCGACGCGCCCGAGGTCGTCGTGCCCCAGCCCTGAAGGCCGCCCGCCGTGCCCGCAGCACCGGTCTCGAAGTCGAAGAGCGTCGTCGTCGCCGCGCCGCCGGTGCCGCCGCCGCCGGTCGTGCCGGCTGTGCCGCCGCCCGTGCCCGTCGTGCCGGCCGTGCCGCCTCCCGTGCCCGTCGTGCCGGCTGTGCCGCCGCCCGTGCCCGTCGTGCCGGCCGTGCCGCCGCCCGTTCCGGTCGTGCCGGCCGTGCCGCCGCCCGTGCCCGTCGTGCCGGCCGTGCCGCCGCCGGTGCCGCCCGTACCGCCCATGCAGGTGGCGCTGCCCTCGAGCCAGATGCTGTCGACGTGAATCGTCGCCGCAATCGGCTTCGTCGGGTTGACGCCGCCGTCGTTGTCAGAGCCGCTGCCGGCCTGGAAGCTGACGCCGACCGCGATGACCTCATTCGCCGTCGCGCAAGCGGGGTTGCTCAGATCGAGGACGTAGTCGTTCCAGCCGCCCCCCGTCTTGAGGTTCTGGTAGGCGCCGCAGTAGCCGCCGAAGGTGGCGCCCGTGTTCACGTAGGGCTGGACGCCAGACGGGTTATTCGCGCTCTGGTTGCCGCCCACGACCTTGGCCTTCACGTGCACCTTGAGGCCGGTCCAGTTCTTGAGCATAGTGGCGCCGAAGACCTTCTGGACGTCGACGAACTGGTTGTAGTCCGAGAACGGCGCCTCGACCTTCGGCGAGCCCGCTGCCGGATCACCGTCGGTGCCGTCCCACGCGATCGTCGCCTTCGTGGCGCCGTCACGATCGGCCGCGAGGTTGGTGGCCGAGCCCGCGCTCGTGCCCATGAACGTGTTGAGCGCGAAGCCCTCCATGCCATTCGTGGTGAACTCGCCCTGCGGACAGGTCAGCCCACTTCCGCCGCCGGTGCCGCCGCCGCTGGTGCCCGCGGTGCCGGTGGTGCCGCCGCGGCCCGCGGTGCCCGTCGTGCCGGCGACGCCGGTCGTGCCGGCCGTGCCCGTCGTGCCACCGCGTCCTGCGGTGCCCGTCGTGCCGCCGCCGCCGCCCTTGCCGCCGCCGCCGCCCTTGCCGCCGCCGTCGTCTCCGCCGCCGCAGCCGTTAACAGTTAATCCAGCAACGGCCCCGATGACGGTAGCCAGCGCCAACCACTTTGCACCCAAGTTCTTCATGAGCTGCTTCTCCCTTAATTTTTCGCGTCCGAGGCCGCGCGCCTGGCCGCGGCGGCACACTAACACAACTCTCCGGAAATCAAGCAATGCCTTAGAAACGAGCCGATCAGGCCACGAGGGCGAGATCCAGGATCGTCTTGAGGCCGGGTGGGGCGGCGATCACAGGCGCGATCGCCGACAGCACCGTTCCGACGGTGCCGCGATCGCCGTGCGTGCCGCCGCGGATCACGACGTTCAGCGGTGGGTCGCCCTGGATGACGACAGCGTCGTGGGGATCGGGCGCCCCCACGGACATTTCCAGGTCCAGCCGGACGATCTCGCGGCCGCCGCGCACGCCCACCGCCGACTGGCGAAGCCCCGCCACGCGGCCGGCGGGAACGCCCGGGCGTTCGGCGACGACCGGTTCGATCGTGGTGCGAACGTCGTCCAGCGGCAAGCCCAACCCCAGGCCGACGAGCGCGCA
>Ga0207681_10000109_pt1 | contig 71373 bp, 75 predicted proteins | sample KBSS53metaG_FD_184324 | JGI IMG/M metagenome (GOLD analysis project Ga0207681, IMG submission 184324) | Switchgrass rhizosphere microbial communities from Kellogg Biological Station, Michigan, USA - KBS S5-3 metaG (SPAdes) (version 2) | ecosystem: Host-associated > Plants > Roots > Rhizosphere... | reverse complement strand
TCCCTATACCGATGTCGCGCTGGCCTGGTCTGTCTTCTTCGCGTTCCTCGCGCTCGCGGCGCTTGAAACGGCGCCAGCCTTCTATGTCTCGCTGGTCGATCGCGCGCTGGGCCTATGGGCCACCGAATGGACCGCGCGGGCCTATTTCGGCCTGGCGCTGACAGTGGCGGTGATCAAGTTTGCCGCCATGCTGGCGCTGCTGCAATGGCGGCCCTTGCGCCTGTGGCTTACCCCGACACCGATCAAGCGCGCGCGGGTCCATGCCCGTGCGCTCACCGCGTTTCGGCTGGGTGCGGAAAGCCGCACCACCGGGCGCACGGGCGTCGTGCTCTATGTTTCGCTGGCCGAACGCAAGGCGGAGATCATCGCCGATCGCGCCATTGCCGACCATGTCAGCCCGGAAGTATGGGGCGAGGCCATGGCCGCGCTGCTCGGCCCCTTGCGCGACGGGCGGCTGGGCGATGGCATGGAAGCGGCGATTGCCCGGATCGGCGTGGTGCTGCATCAGGCTTCGCCGGTGCAGGCCGATGATCGCAACGAACTGCCCGATGGACCGATCCTGCTATGAGCCTTGAAGACGAGTTTCGCGACAACCCGGAAGAAACCCGCTGGGAGGGGCGCTATATCGCCGCCAAGACGCGTGGGCGCTGGGAATATGTCAGCCGCGCGCGCAGCATTCGTGCCGCCGTGATCCTGGCGATCACCGACGCGCGCGAGGTGATCCTCGTGGAACAGTTCCGCGTGCCGCTGGGCCGCACCTGCATCGAATTGCCGGCCGGACTGATCGGCGATGACGACAGTTACGAAGGCGAAGATGCCAGCATCGCCGCCCTGCGCGAACTGGAAGAGGAAACCGGCTATCGCGCGGCTCATATGGAAGGCCTGGGCGACTTCTGGTCAAGCCCCGGCATGGTGTCGGAAAGCTTCACCCTGTTCCGCGCCCATGGGCTGACGCGCGTGTCTGCCGGTGGCGGGTTGGAAGGCGAAGGCATCACCGTCCACCACGTTCCGCTCGATGGCTTTGCCGATTACATCGCCGCGCGGCGGGCCGATGGCATGGCGATCGACGTCAAGATTCTGACCTTGCTGGGGCCGGGGATTCTGGCTTCCATGTAGTGCGGGACGCGGCTGTGAGGCGGGGGAGCGCTTAGCGCCCCCGCGTGCGGTAGCCAGACTGGAGCCGCAGCTTCTCGAACCCAGTTTACGCCACTTTCACGGCCGGTCGCTGCTGTCGGAAATGTCGAACGCCGCAGCCGGTGCATGGGTGGCGGCAGCTGGATCGCGCGATGCACGTGGCCGCGCCGGGCCTTCCACCAGGCCATCGACGGCGCGCACCGTTTCGGTGATCAGCGGCACGTCGGCCTTGCCGCTCACCCGCCAAGCCTCTGCCTGGCCATCATGGCGCGGGGCATCGGGCAAGAGCCACGCCGCATCGAGGGCGCCGAGTGCGGTAAGCACCTGGGCCTTGGCAATATAGGCACCGGCGATCCCCTCGTTATACGAGCTGCGCGCCTGAAGCAGTTCGCGGGCCAGTTGCAGCACGTCGAGCGTGGTGAACATGCCTGCCCGTTCCTGAAACAGGGCGCCGTCGTATGCCTTTTGCGCAGAATCCACCGCGCTGGCGAGACGATCGATCGCAGCGGTCTGCGCCTGCCAATCGTTCCAGGCGGTTGCAAGGGCCGCTCGGTTTTCGCGCAAAGTCGCGTCCATCAGGCGCCAATCGGCATCGTTCGCCGCTTCGGCCTGGTGAACGCGCGCCGCCCGCTCTCCGCTATCGAAAAGCGGGCCCGAGAGCGTGACCACGCCTTTCATCTCGGTCTGGCGCAAGGTGTCGGAATAGTTGGAAAACCCGTTGGAATAGGGCAGCAAGGCGGCGGTGCCCTGAAAATCGACGCGGGGCCGCCGGTCGGCCTTGGCGCCTTCCACGCCGGCGCGCGACACGCGCTCTCGCTCTTGCGCGGCGGCGATCAGCGGATTGTGCGCTTCGGCGTAGGCATAGGCTTCTTCCAGGCCCGCCACGGGCAGTTGCAGCACCGGCGGCGGGGCAAGGTCGCTGGCAGGCAGGGTGCCCACCATGCGAAGAAATGTGGCTTGTGCGCTGCCCGCATCGCGTTGGGCGGCCAGCAATTGGACCCGCCCCAGTTCCACCCGCGTTTCCACCTGCTGCAGGTCGGTAGCGGTCACCTCGTGCGCCTTGAGCCGGGCGCGGTTGTCGGTCAGTTCGCGGGTGAGGGCGGCGAGGTTGTCCGTCGCGATGGCGACCGCAGCGCGGGCGCGGCGCAGGCCGACGAAGGCGTCCACCGCATCGAGCAGGGCCTGCTGTTCGGCCGAGCGCAAGACCGCGCCCTGATAGGCCGCCTGTGCCCGCGCGCCGCGTTCGTTGGCAAAAGAGCGGCCGAAGCTGAACAGCGGCTGGGTCAGCACCGCCGTTGCCGTCGATGTCCAGCCGCGCCGGCCCAGGTACACCCCCTTGGCAATCTCGAAGCGGTCTTGCGTCCAGCCATAGGTAAGCGCGTAATCCAGCTTCGGACCATAGGCGGCGCGGGCTTGGGCCACGCCCCACGCACTGCCCTGGCTCGTGCTGCGCTGGGCAAGCAAGGCAGGCGAGGTCCAATAGGCATAGCGCAGCGCGTCGGAAAGCGTGGCGACAGGTTGGCCATGCGCCGCGCCTTCCACGATATCGGTCGGCGTTTCGGCCGGAAGGCCTCCTGCCTCTCCCGCAAAACGATCATCGTCTGCGGTGCCTGTGTCTTGGGCCTGGGCCTGAGACCCGGCGAGCCACAGCAGCGCTGCCAGGGCGGGCACACGGCGCAGGCCAGGGCGGCGCGGTTTGCGCAAGGCGTTGCGGGCCATGGCGAAGATCCCCCTCAATTGTCGCGGAAAGCGCGCATGAACTGGTCGCGCAGCGGCTTGGTGACATAGGACAGCAGCGAGCGGTTGCCGGTTTCGATATAGGTTTCGGCGGGCATGCCGCTGCGCAGGGCAAGTCCCTCGCGCTGGACCGCCGCCTGGTCCACCGCAATCCGTACGGTGTAATAGGCTTGGCGGGTTTCCTGGTTGTCCGTCCGGTCGGTGGCGACGTAGATGACGCGCGCGGGAATTTCCGGCGTGGCGGCGCGGTTGAACGCCGAGAAGCGCACGCGCGCGGGCTGGCCGACGCGGACCTGGTCGATGTCTGTTGGGCTGATCGAGGCTTCGACGACCATGACATCGTGATCGGGCACGATTTCCATGATCGGCTCGGCCGGCCGTACCACGTCGCCGATGGCAGCGAAGGCGATCTTCTCGATGGTGCCGGAATAGGGGGCGCGGATCTCGCTGCGGTTCTTCTGGTCCGAGGCGCTGACGTTGCGCAGTTGCTGCTGGTTGAGCGCGGTGTTGACCTGGGCAAGATCGGTGCCGGCCTGGACGCGGCGCGTCTGCACCGTCTGGATCGATTGTTCCTGCGATTCGGTGATGCGCGCGCGCGTCTGCGCGATCTGCGCCTGCAGTTGGGCCACTTGCCCGTCGATATCGACGGCGGTGCGTTCCAACTGGTTGAGGCGGTTGATCGTCACCAGTTGCTTGTCCCACAAATCGTGCACGCCTTGGCGTTCTGGCTCGATCAAGCGGCGCTGTTGGCGCAGCGCGTCGATCTGCGCCTGCAGGCCGGCGATCTGCTGGTTGTATTGCACCACGCGGGCGGCAAGCTGCGCGCGTAGCTGGCCTTCTTCGGTCTGGCGCATCGCGAAGAGGTGCTGTTCATCGGCCATGGCCTTGCGTGCGCTGGGGCTGGCCGAGCCAGCGAGTTCTGGCGGGAAAGCCACCTGGCCCAGCCCCAGACGTTCGGCCTCGAGCCGGGCCTTCTGTGCGAGCAGCTGTTCCACCGTAAGGTTGGAATAGGTCGCGTCGGCTCCCGTGACGCGGTCGTCCAGCCGCATCAGCAATTCGCCCTGGCGTACATGCTGGCCATTGATCACGGCGATCGCGGAAATCACCCCGCCGGTAGGATGGGCAATGCGCTTGACGCGGGTTTCCACGCCGACCTGGCCGCCGCCAATGACGGCGCCACCGATGGGCACGACCGCGGCGAGCACGAATAGCAGCAGCATCATGCCTGCGAGCGCAACGACCAGCCGCACCAGCAGGCGCGGTGCATGGGGCGGACGTGCTTCGGGCGCATCGATCGAGAATGCAGGAAGCAGTTGGCGCACGGCCTCTGGCGAAAGCGGCGCGTTCATTGGGCGGACTCCTGCGCGAGGCGACCGGGTGCAGGCGGCGGCGATGCGGGTGCGTTTTCCTGAGCTGGCAGCGTGCGTTGCATCACGGCGTCGCGCTCGCCAAAATCGGTCAGGCGGCCGTTCTGCATCACGGCCATATGGGTGATCGGACCGAGCGTTGCGGGGCGGTGGGTGATCATGATGACAATGCCGCCGCGCTGGCGCATGTCGAGCACCGCACGGTTGAGCGCGGCATCGCCCACGGCATCGAGGTTGGAATTCGCCTCGTCCAGCACCAGCAAGTGCGGGCTGCCATAGAGCGCGCGTGCCAGCCCAACGCGCTGGCGCTGGCCGGCGGAAAGCTCGCAGCCACCGGCCGATACCGGCGTGTCATAGCCATCGGGCAGGGCCAGGATGGCTTCGTGCAGGCTGGCTGCGCGCGCGGCGGCGATCACGGCTTCTGACGTGGCGGCAGGATCGAAGCGGGCGATATTCTGCCCCACCGTGCCATCGATCAGGTCCACCGTTTGCGGAACATAGCCAAATGCGCTGCCCAGTGCCTCGGCATCCCACTGGTCGGCCGTGGCGCCATCCAGGCGCACTTCGCCACGCTGCGGTTTCCAGATGCCCAGAATGCCGCGCACCAGCGATGTCTTGCCCGCAGCGCTTGGGCCGATCACGGCAAGCGCCTGGCCAGGCTGCAACGTGAGGGAAACCCCCTGGACCGTGAAGCGCTGCGTGCCGGGCGGCGCGATCCACACATCGCGCAGGACCAGTTCGCCGCGTGGGCGATCGAGCGTGACCTGCCGCTCTGCCGGACGGCGGAATGTGGTGACGGCCTGAACGATGCGGCCCCAGCCGCTGCGTGCGGCAACCAGTCCCTTCCAGTTGGCGATGGCCGAATCGACTGGCGCCAGCGCGCGGCCCGAAAGGACCGATGAGGCGAGGATCACCCCGCCGCTGGCCTTGTCGTCTATCACCAGCAAGGCCCCCACCGTGAGAATGATCGATTGCAGCAACATGCGGAAGGTGCGGCTGGCGCCGCCCAGGCGCGAGACCGTGCGGGCAAGCGCCGATTGCGCGGCGATGAATTGTCCTTCCCAGCCAGAGGTGCGCGCGACAAGCCGGTCTTGCATGCCCATGGCAAAGGCGGATTCGGCAAAGCGGATTTCCGACAGGGTGGCAGCGCTGCGTTGCCCGGTGATCATTGCCAGTTCGCGCGAGGCGACCTGCGTGCGGCGATTGGAGAGCAGCGCCAGCACGGCCATGACCAGCACGCCGGCTAGCGCCGTCAGCCCCAGCCACCAGTGAAGCGCGGCCAGCACGACGAGGAACATGATGACCCAGGGCAGGTCGATCAGGGCAATCGGCCCGGCGCCGGCCAGAAACGTGTGTACCGAATCCAGATCGCGCGCGAATTGGAGCCCATCACCTTTATCTGCCCCGGCGCGCAGTGGGCGCGAGACCGTGGCATAGTGAACCGCGCCGAACAGATCATCGTGCACGCCATTGGCCACGCCCAACAGCGCCTCGGCACGAATTGCCTCGAAAACCGCTTGGAATACGTAGATCAGCACTAGCATCGCGAACAGGCCCACCAGCGTTGGAATGCTGCGGCTGGGCAAAACCGAATCATAAACCAGCATCATGTAGCCCGATCCGGCGAAGACGAGCACGTTGAGCAGCAGGCTGGCGACCGCCACGAGCGCGAGATTTCCGCGATATCTGCGCAAGAACAGGCGCAGCATTTGCCGATCCACGTTGAAACACCCCCGAATGGCCGTCTGACAGAAACCGATATAGCAGCCCAGCCCAAACCGAACGCGGTCAAATGCTTCCGGGCTGGAACAATAGTGCCGGCCAGACTGTCCCCGGCCGATGGCGGCGAGCGCCCATCAGGCCATTTCAGCCGGCGCGGTTGCCCGCGCACCGGTGATCAGCATTTCGCACCAGACACCCTTGGGATCGAATATCAGGTCCACCGCTTCCAGTCCGGGCTGGGCGCGCAGCAGGTGGGCGCCCGTGCCTTGGTGGCTGGGCGGGATGACCGGCGGCCCGCCAGTTTCCTTCCACAACAGATAGAGGCGGTCCCCATCGGGCGAGAGGAACCAGCGTAGATCGACCCAGCCGGCGGGATCGGAAAGGGCACCGTGCTTGACCGCGTTGGTGCACAACTCGTGCACCGCCATGATCAGCGGAATGCAGCTATGATCGGGCACGATACAGGCAGTTCCGTTGAGCCTGATGCGCGACCCCAGCGCGAAGGGCGAGATCGTGCGCTCGATCAATTCGGGCAAGTGCCCCTCGGCCTCGGTGCCGATGCGCAGCAGGTCGCTCGCTTTGGCCAGGCTCTCCAACCGGTCGGAAAATTCGCGGAAGAAATCCAGCGGGTTCTCGGCACGTGGGCCTCTTGCCGAGAGCGCCTGTATAACGGCCAGCAGGTTGCGCGTGCGGTGGCGCAATTCGCGATTGAACGTTTCCTGCTGGTTGGCGAGGGCATGAAGTTCGCGCAAGGTGGCTCGCGCCACGATCGCTGTGGTCATGACCAGGACCAGGCAGGCCAAGGCAATGAACAGCGAAAACAGGACTGCGCCGTTCCATGCGATGCCCTCAGCCTGCCCGTTGAACACCCAGGCCGCCAGGAAAGACCCGGCGACGGCCAGGACAGCAAAAGGGCCGTCAAGCAAGAGCGACGCCAGCAGCGCCGTTGGCCAGAACGGCAGGAAGGACAGCGGCCCGGCGGCTGGGTCCATCGCGAGGCGCAACAGCAAGGGCAAGCAGATCAGCCCGGCGGCAAGCACGGTCTGTTGCACGGGGCTGCGCTGCTTGATCAATGCCGCCCGCATCGCACCGGATATACCGGCAAAAACGTTCATGCCCGCCTCTCAAGCGCTTGTAGTGCTCGCGAATCCCGATCGAGTTACAAATGTAGACCCTTGAATCGCAATCCACAGCGGTTTTTTATTTCTGATCAAGTCGGCGGTGAAAAATTGCGGTCGTGCATCTGCCGCCCGGCCGTGCCGCGCCGAGCCGGCCTGTGCGAAGGCAAGCCCGGACGCAGCGCCGCTTCCACGTCCAGCAGGTTGGCGAGAAGCGCGCGTTCGTCTTCGGCCAGATCGTGGCCGCCTTGCAAGGTGGCGCGGCACATTGGCAGAAAGCCGGCCGGGTGGCGCCCGAGGCTGGCGCGAAAGGCGTCGAGCGGCTGGATCGCCGCAGGTTCGGTGCCAAAGCCGGGGACGATCAATGCGTTTTCCGGCGATGCAGCTGCCTGCGTGCGCCACAGCACGGCAATGGCGCGATCGACCATCGCGCGCACAAGTTCTCCCGCCGCCTCTCCCGATGCGCGGGCCTTGAGCTTCTGGCGATAGCGGCGTTGTCTTTCGGCATTGGTTAGGGCCATGCCCTTGCCTAGACGAGCAAACGCGCAGTTTGGAAAGCCCGGTGGGGCCCTTGCGTAACCATCCCTAGGGCTGATGCCTTTCCGGTTCGACGCGAGTCACGGTGGCGCGATGACGGAAACCGGGTCGGCCAGGCCCAAGGTCAATCGGCAGTGTCGTTTACCGCCATCAGCGCGAGTTCGGTGCGGTTTTCGATGCCGAGCTTCTGATACATCGCGTGCAGGTAAACCTTGACCGTGCCTTCGCCGATGTTCAGCTCTGCCCCAATGTCACGGTTGCGCATCCCGCGTGCCACCAGCCGGGCAATGCGTCGTTCGCGCGGATTGAGCCGGTCGAGTGGCCCGGCGCCTTCGGGATGGAGCGAAATGTCGAGCGCGCGCTGCAGCAGGTCGGCCGAAATGGCGCGTTCGCCTGCTCGCACTTTGTCCAGCACTTCGATCAATTCATCGCCGGCGCCGTCCTTGGACACGATGCCTTCAACCCCGGCACGCATCACGGTCAGGAGGTTGCGGTCGGTCAATTCGGCGGTCAACAGCACGACGCGCCGTCGATCGCCGCGCGCGCGCAGGGTTTCAAGCACTTGAACGCCGCTCATCCCCGGCATGTTGATGTCGAGCAGCACGATATCGGGATCGTGCGTGGCGATCGCAGCCAGCGTCTCCTCGCCGCTGGCGGTTGCCGCCACCACCCGGAACCGGCTGTCATGCAACACGGCGGCCACGCCAGCACGAATGAATCCGTGATCGTCCGCGACGAGAATGGTCATCATGCCTGAAAGCCTGTCATGTGTAGATGCGAGTGGGCAACTCAATATCGAGGCGGGCGCCCGGGCGCAGATGGTTGTCGGAATTTTCGGCGATGTGGACGCGGCCGCCCAGCGCGGTGACACGCTCGGTGATCGAGCGTGGTTGGCACAACTGGCCTGCGCGCGGAAAGCCAATGCCGTTGTCGGCGATGGTGACGGTCAGGATCGATCCGTCGTGATCGAGCGAAATGTACACCTCATTGCACTGGCCGTGTCGGGCGGCGTTGGCAACTGCCTCGCGCACCATTTGGCGCAATTCATAGGCCAGGTTAATAGGGACCGAAAGTGGCGCGACCTGGCCCGCCAAAGTGACGCGGATGCGCCAATGCGCCGACATTTCCTGGACAAGACCGCGCAATTCGTCGGTCACGTCGGTGGCACGATCGCCTTCTTCGCCGCGACGGAGGCGTTCGATCATGACACGCAACTGGGCCTGCTCCCGGCGGAGCGCATCCTTCATGGCCAGGATTTCGCCTTCCGGGTCCTTCCCGTCGCGCAGCCGGCGGCGCAGCGCCTCGAGGCGGAACATGGTGCCGGCCAGGAATTGCACCACGCTGTCATGAAGATCGCGCGCCAGTGCATTGCGCACTTCGGCGACGGCGGAAATCTTGGCGAGCGTGGCCATTTCCTCGCGGTCGAGCGTCAGGCCGATCTCGCGCACGAGCGCGGCCATCCAAGGCAGATCGTCCACGGCCATGGCCGGAATCCCCCAGACCAGCAACTGGCCTTGGCTGGACACCGAAGTGAAATTGGCAACGATCCCTTCGCTCACGCCGCAGCGTGCCGCCAGCGGCGCAGCGAAAGCCCCGCTCTGGACGGCCAGCCGGTGTTCGGTGGCAAGGCATATTCGGCGATCGCGGTGCAGATCGAACAGCATCGGGTGCGCCGCGGTGCCGAGCGCGTCGGTCAGCACGCCGGGGCCGAGCCGCTCGCTTGTCAGTTCCCCATTGCTTTCGACCATGAGATCGACCCATGGTTCATCGTCCCACGCCACGGCCAGCGCCGCTCCCCGCGCGCCCATGGTAAGGCAGGCCTGGTGCAGCGCGCCCGAGAGGACGCGGCAGCGTCGAGCGCCCGGTACGCCCTCCGGATCCGGCAGGTTCACCACCCGCAGGCCACGTTGGCGGCTGGCAAGCCATTGCATCAACACGGCCACGACAGCCATGCAGATCAGTCCGCGAATGAACCGCACGGGTTCCGGGCCGGCACCGGCAAGGGCGAGTGCAGCGGCAGGCGCGGTTGCCGATGCGATCAGGCCGACCCCGGTGGCCGTCACGCCCCCGGTGCCCCAGCGCACGAGTGCCACCAGCAGCAGGAACGTGCCAAAGACCAGGAACGGCCCCGAGAGCACGCCATGTTGATGCTCGGTGAAATAGATGGCAGAGGCGAACGCTATGAAATCAATGATTTGTGCTGATGGCGCAAGGCGGCAATCGAACCACCAACTGTTCCAGACAACAATGGCAAGGCTCAGCGTCCATAGCGTGTATCCGCCAGCCAGGACCAACGTGAGTTCGGGATTGCGCAGGGAAACATGGGCCGGAAAGGCTAGCCCGGCCAGGAACAGCACGGCCATGGTCAGGCGACAGAGTGCCAGCACCCTGCCGCTGCGCCGTGAGTACATGTGACGGATATCCAAGCCTTCGGCCTCCCCTATGTGCAAAAGTATGAGGCGCCGTCCCCAGTTATGCAATCGCGATCCACTGCCGACGGGTGGGCATGGCTATTAACCATTGTTAAAGACGCTCCATGTCACGCACCACCCTTGCCGCTTCATGAACGATCGCTTTCCGCGCTTGGATTGTGGCGTGCCAAAAAATGCGAATCGCGCATGGACCATTCGGGGGTGGTGCCCAGGGGGCGCAGCCGGTAGGGTTGACGAGTAACCATGACGACCTCCTCATCTCCTTCCCCGCTCAACGCCCTGACCGCCAAGCAGCGCGAGGTTCTGGATCTCCTGATTCAGCACAAGACCTCGAAGGAGATATCCCGCATCCTGGGTATCTCGCCCTATACCGTCGACCAGCGGATACTGCTTGCGCGCGGCAAGCTCAATGTCGCATCCCGAAGCGAAGTGGCTCAGGCATATAGGCTTTTGCTGGAGCGTATGGCTGCAGAAGGCCTATCCGTAAAACCCGTATATGGATCGCCGGATATCGCCAACGACGGTGATCCGACCCACAAGGAGGTGGAGGGAGACGGCGAGACCGAAAGCCGGCCGGACGCTGATAGCGATGATGGGGATCATGCTATCTTTCGAGCGACCGCGCCACAGGCCGAGGGCTATCATCGTGTCCTTCCGGAGATGTTCGACGGGCCGCATGGGACCATGATGCGATTGGGGGCAACGGCCCTTATCGCCATGGTCCTTATCCTGACCGTCCTGGGTGGGCTGACGATGTTTTCGCAGTTGTCCAGGATCGTGGATAGATAATCTGTCGGGCGTTCTTCCGCATCTCAACGGGGACGGCACCCTTGGTGCCGTGTGGAGGCAACGACAATGACCAATACCGTGCAGAAGCAGAACGCATTCTCTCGTGGCGCCACCGCGATGACGCCGGCCGTGGCCCAGATGCGGGTGACGCGCGATCTCCACGAGGCGGAAGCCGCGCTGGATGAGGCGCTGATCTGCCAGGCCAACCTTCTTTCTTCCATGGTCACTGCCCGCCGCGAGGCCGGCCTGCCGCCGTTCGAAGGCCAGGACGCCTTGATGCGGCTGCTCAAGAGCCAGCAGGCGATGGTCGATGCCGGGGGCGAACTGGCCCGCGTGCATGGTCGGCTCAATGCCATTGCCGTGGAAACCATGGGGGGCAACGATGCCTGCCCCAAGACCGCAACGCTGGCGAGCCCTGCGGAAACCGGCCCCAGCGCGGCAGCCACGCTGCCTCGCGCCGCCTGATCTTGTCGCTCGCACGCGCAAGTGGGATGTGACAGCCGATGCTATCGCTCTGGCTACCACGCACGCTTCTGGCTTTCGCCGTGCTGTTCGCCGCCCGCAAGGGCGGCGAACCCGAACAATCGGTGGCGGCGATCCTGCTTGCGACATTCGCGCTCGACGTTGCCAACCACGCAATCTTTGGAGATCCCGCATGGTTTGCGGTGAATCCAGGACACCTGGTGATCGATATATGGGCATTTTTGGTATTGTTGTGGGTGGCTGTTCGAGCCAACCGCGCCTGGCCGCTGGCAGTCAGCGCCGCGCAGGCCGTCGTGTTGCTGGGCCATACCGTCAAGTTGTGGGAACTGAACGTGGTGCGCAAGGCGTACTGGGTCATGACCCAGGTGCCTTTTACAATGCAACTGCTGCTGCTGATCTTCGGCACGGCCGCGCACATATCGCGCGCGCGCCGGGTCGGGTATTACCACGGCTGGCGCCTGACCTGATCGCGCGGACCGCTCTTGCTATCTCTGCCACGCTGGGAGAAGCAGCATGACTGTGCGTTCGATGCGCGCGGCAATGCGCCGCAGCGAGGATGTCCAGGTGCTGTGCAAGCGGCGTGAACCGGCGGGCACTCCGTCTGAACCGGTGAACGGCGGGCGGCCGCCGATCGGGGCCGAGGCGCTTGCTCTTGCCCGGGCGATCTATGCAGGCCGCCGCCGGCGCGAACGTTTCCTCGCAGCCGATCTCTTTGGCGAGCCGACGTGGGACATTCTGCTCGATCTCTTCATCGCCGCGGGCGAAGGGCGGCGCGTGCCGACGACGAGCGCCTGCATCGGTGCCAACGTGCCACCCACCACGGCACTGCGGTGGCTGCGCATCCTGGAAACGCGCGGCCTGGTGGAGCGAGAAGACGACGGGCGCGATGGCCGTCGCACCTTCGTGTGCCTGACGGCGCGCGGCACGGCAGCGATGTCGGACCTCATGGTCAATTGCCAGGGCACGCTGGGCTCGTTGAAGCCAACGGCTGCCGATCAGGCCCGCGCAACCGGCACGCTGGCGTTCGATCACGCCGCGGTGGTTTGATGCCCGGTTCGGGATCTGGTCCGGCTAGGCCACGACCTAGGGTTGCCAGCGCGGAACAGATCCCCGGGGCATTGGGCGGCTAGTCGTCAAGCTCCCAGCGGATGGAGCCCAGGTACACGCCGGTCGTGGCAGCGCCCGTTCCGTCGGTTGCAGCCTTGAATCGTGCCCGTGCCATGATGCGGTCGCATGCCGCGCTATCGAGCAAGTCATGCCCGCTGCTGCCGGTGATCGCGCAATCTGCAACCCGGCCGTCTTGCCCCACCGTGAGGCGGAAGCGCGTGACGCCTGTCCACCCCTGGCGCACGGCGAGCGTGGGGTAATCGCTGCGGCTTACCCAGGCGCCCGGATCGCCACGGGGCTGCGCGCGCTGCGGCATGGCGGTCTGCCGGGGCAGGGGATCGGCCGGGGGCAGGGTGAGCGGCCCGGGCGAGGGCAAGGCGATGGGACCGGGATCGAGCGTGGGCAATGTCATCGGGCCTGTCTGCTCCAGCGGATTGCTGGGCGCGAGCGGCTTGGTGGTCGACAGTGTATTGCCAACAGGGCGGTGCGTCGTGGGCGGTGGCTGGCGATCGGGCGTCTTGGGCGGCGGTGGCGGCACATAGGTCCAGTCGTTGGCCTGAAGCGTATCGTGGATGACCGTGCGGATCGCGCCGCCCGCAAATGTGGTGAGCAGCGCGGCCCCGACGCCGGCGTGGAGCAATCCCACGGCAAGGCCGATGCGCAATGAAGGACGACGGGCAGTCTGATCGACGTAAGCCATGCGTTTCTCCTCTCAGCCATGTTCCGGCCCGCCATTCACGGGATGCGCGCGTACGCGCATCGCCTGGCGTATTCCGGGCTCGACCGATCTGGCTCGTGCCGGTCCAGTGCGGTCATTGCGAGGTGATGGTATCACATTGCCTCACGGGGCAAAGCGTTTTCTCAACCGGATCGGTAGAGAGTTTGGGGCGCGCGCGTCCCGGCGCAAACCTTGACCTTGGCACAGGCTTGGCGTAGGGGCGCACTCGTTCCGGAGGCATTTCATGTCGCCGGCCAGTCAAAGAGCTGAACATTGCCGGTGCGCATGGGGCTACAAGTGGCGGAAATCCGCCATGGGTGGCCCTTTTCCCTTTGGGCCCGACCTGTCGAATCGGCAGGGCAGGGTGCGGGATGCCAGCCGTCAAAGTAACCCGGTGCCGTTGGCCCGGGTGGAGTGTTTTCGGCTCATACGATGCATCCTGGCCCGTGGCTTACCGCCGCCGCGCCACTGCATTGCATGAGATGCGTTTGCCTTCACCTGTTCCGGCGCTGCCACAACCAAGGTGAAGAGTACTTCATGCCTACGATCAACCAGCTGATCCGCAAGGGTCGCGTCCCGCAGAAGGCCAAGAGCAAGGTCCCTGCGATGGAACAGAACCCGCAGAAGCGCGGCGTCTGCACCCGCGTCTACACGACCACCCCGAAGAAGCCGAACTCGGCTCTCCGCAAGGTCGCCAAGATCCGTCTGACCAACAGCCGCGAAGTCATTTCGTACATTCCCGGCGAAGGCCACAACCTTCAGGAACACTCCGTGGTGCTGATCCGCGGCGGCCGTGTGCGCGACCTTCCCGGCGTGCGCTATCACGTGCTGCGCGGCGTGCTCGACACGCAGGGCGTGAAGGACCGCAAGCAGAGCCGTTCGAAGTACGGCGCCAAGCGTCCCAAGTAAGGGTGGCCGCAAGCGCGGCGGGCAGGGGCGCATGGCGCTCCGCCGGGCCGCCTTGCCGGAATGAGCGGCTGGCTCTCGAAGCTGGCCCGATCGGAAGGAATTCAACATGTCACGTCGTCGTCGTCCGGAAAAGCGGGTCATCCTGCCCGATCCGAAGTTCGGTGATCAGGTTCTGTCGAAGTTCATGAACAACCTCATGCTCGATGGTAAGAAGTCGGTTGCCGAAAGCATCGTCTATGGCGCTCTCGACACCATGCAGACCCGTGCCAAGGCTGACCCGGTTCAGCTGTTCCACGATGCGCTGAACAACGTGAAGCCGCACATCGAAGTGCGTTCGCGCCGCGTTGGTGGTGCGACCTACCAGGTTCCCGTGGAAGTGCGCCCCGAGCGCGCCCAGGCCCTGGCGATCCGCTGGCTGATCACCGCTGCCCGCAACCGTTCGGAAACCACCATGTCGGCCCGCCTGTCGGCCGAACTGCTGGACGCCGCCAACAACCGCGGCAACGCCGTCAAGAAGCGCGAAGACACCCACCGCATGGCCGACGCCAACCGCGCGTTCAGCCACTACCGCTGGTAAGCTTCCGAAAAACTGGTCCGGTGGCCGTCTTCAAACGGTCACAGCAGTAACCATATGGGGCAGGCCGGAGCAATCCGGCCTTTCCCGAACCCAAGGAACACCACCATGGCCCGCAGCCATCCGCTCGAGCGTTACCGCAACATCGGTATCATGGCGCACATCGACGCCGGCAAGACGACGACGACCGAGCGCATCCTTTACTACACCGGCAAGTCCTACAAGATCGGCGAAGTGCACGACGGCGCCGCGACCATGGACTGGATGGAGCAGGAACAGGAACGCGGCATCACGATCACGTCGGCCGCGACGACCTGCTTCTGGAACGATCACCGCATCAACATCATCGACACCCCCGGCCACGTCGACTTCACGATCGAAGTCGAACGTTCGCTGCGCGTGCTCGACGGCGCGGTTGCGTGCTTCGACGGCGTTGCCGGCGTTGAGCCGCAGTCGGAAACCGTGTGGCGCCAGGCCGACAAGTACGGCGTGCCGCGCATGTGCTTCATCAACAAGCTCGACCGCACCGGTGCGAACTTCAAGTACTGCGTGCAGTCGATCATCGACCGCCTCGGTGCCAAGCCCGCCGTGCTCTACATTCCGATCGGCCTCGAAGCCGACCTGAAGGGCCTGGTCGACCTCGTCAACAACCGCGCGATCATCTGGAAGGACGAATCGCTCGGCGCCGAATTCTTCTACGAAGAAATCCCGGCTGACCTGGCTGACGAAGCTGCCATCTATCGTTCGGAACTGATCGAACTCGCCGTCGAACAGGACGACGACGCGATGGAAGCCTACCTCGAAGGCAACGAGCCCGACGCGGCCACGCTCAAGAAGCTGATCCGCAAGGGCACGCTCAACCACGCGTTCGTGCCGGTGTGCTGCGGCTCGGCGTTCAAGAACAAGGGCGTGCAGCCCCTGCTCGACGCCGTGGTCGACTACCTGCCTTCGCCGCTCGACATCGAAGACGTCCAGGGCGTCAAGGTCGACAGCGACGAAAAGGACAGCCGTCCGCCCAAGGACGACGCGCCGTTCTCGGCTCTGGCGTTCAAGGTCATGAACGACCCGTTCGTGGGCTCGCTCACCTTCATCCGCATCTATTCGGGCACGCTGACCAAGGGCACGTACCTGAACTCGGTGAAGCAGAAGAAGGAAAAGGTCGGCCGCATGCTCGAAATGCATGCCAACGACCGCAAGGACGTGGAAGAAGCGTTCGCTGGCGACATCATCGCGCTGGCCGGCATGAAGGAAACCACCACGGGCGACACGCTCTGCGCCGAACGCGCGCCGATTGTGCTCGAACGCATGGAATTCCCCGAGCCGGTCATCGAGCTGTCGGTGGAGCCCAAGACCAAGGCCGACCAGGAAAAGATGGGCATCGCGCTCAATCGCCTGTCTGCCGAAGATCCCTCGTTCCGCGTCTCGACCGATCACGAATCGGGCCAGACGATCATCAAGGGCATGGGCGAACTGCACCTCGACATCATCGTCGATCGCATGCGTCGCGAATTCAAGGTCGAAGCCAACGTGGGCGCCCCCCAGGTGGCCTACCGCGAATACCTCGCCAAGCCGGTGGACCTCGACTACACGCACAAGAAGCAGTCGGGCGGTACCGGCCAGTTCGGTCGCGTGAAGGTCAAGATCACGCCGGGCGAACGCGGTTCGGGCATCGTGTTCAAGGATGAAATCAAGGGCGGCAATATTCCCAAGGAATATATCCCCGCCATTGAAAAGGGCATGCGCGAAACGGCCGCTACCGGCTCGCTCGTCGGCTTCCCGATCATCGACTTCGAAATCCTGCTCTACGACGGTGCGTACCACGACGTCGACTCGTCGGCCCTGGCCTTCGAAATCGCCGGTCGCGGCGCCATGCGTGAAGCGGCGCAGAAGTCGGGCATCAAGCTGCTCGAACCGATCATGAGCGTCGAGGTCGTGACCCCTGAGGAATTCATGGGTGACGTGATCGGCGACTTGAACTCGCGTCGTGGGCAGATCCAGGGCACCGACAGCCGGGGCAATGCCCAGGTCGTCGAGGCCATGGTGCCGCTCGCCAACATGTTCGGCTATGTGAACCAGCTCCGCTCGTTCACCCAGGGCCGTGCGCAATACACCATGCAGTTCTCCCATTATGACGAAGTCCCGGCGAATGTCGCGGCTGAGGTCAAGGAGAAGCTTGCCTGATCACTCCGATCAGGCTAGGGGCGGCGCCTGATTCCGTCGGGTGCCGTACCCCGCAGAATTCACAGACAAGCGAATAGAAGGTTTGAACAATGGCCAAGGCTAAGTTTGAGCGGAACAAGCCGCACTGCAACATCGGCACCATCGGTCACGTTGACCATGGCAAGACCACGCTGACCGCAGCGATCACCAAGGTCCTGTCGGAAACCGGCGGCGCCCAGTTCACCGATTATGCCAACATCGACAAGGCTCCCGAAGAGCGCGAGCGCGGCATCACCATCTCGACCGCACACGTCGAGTACGAAACCGCCAACCGTCACTACGCGCACGTCGACTGCCCGGGTCACGCCGACTACGTGAAGAACATGATCACCGGTGCTGCCCAGATGGACGGCGCGATCCTGGTCGTGAACGCTGCTGACGGCCCCATGCCGCAGACCCGCGAACACATCCTGCTCGCCCGCCAGGTCGGCGTGCCGGCCCTGGTCGTGTACATGAACAAGGTCGACCAGGTCGACGACGAGGAAATCCTCGAGCTCGTCGAACTCGAAGTTCGCGAACTGCTGTCCTCGTACGACTTCCCGGGCGACGATATTCCGATCGTCAAGGGTTCGGCTCTGGCCGCTCTCGAAGGCCGCGACGACGCCATCGGCAAGAACTCGATCAACGCGCTGATGGAAGCTGTCGACAGCTACATCCCGCAGCCGCCGCGTCCGACCGACAAGCCCTTCCTGATGCCCGTCGAAGACGTGTTCTCGATCTCGGGTCGCGGCACCGTGGTGACCGGCCGTATCGAAACCGGCATCGTCAAGGTGGGTGAAGAAGTCGAAATCATCGGCCTCAAGGACACCCAGAAGACCACCGTCACCGGCGTGGAAATGTTCCGCAAGCTGCTCGACCAGGGTGAAGCTGGCGACAACGTCGGCGCCCTGATCCGTGGCATCAAGCGTGAAGAAGTCGAGCGTGGCCAGGTTCTTGCCAAGCCCGGTTCGGTGACGCCGCACACCGAATTCTCGGCCGAAGTCTACGTGCTGTCGAAGGACGAAGGTGGCCGTCACACGCCGTTCTTCGCCAACTACCGCCCGCAGTTCTACTTCCGCACCACGGACGTGACCGGCGAAGTGGTTCTCCCCGAAGGCACCGAAATGGTGATGCCGGGCGACAACCTGACCCTGTCGGTCAAGCTGATCGCGCCGATCGCCATGGACGAAGGTCTTCGCTTCGCCATCCGCGAAGGCGGTCGGACCGTCGGTTCGGGGGTTGTCAGCAAGATCACGAAGTAATATAGGCGCCGGACCGGCGGGAGATTCGCTCTCCCGCCGGACGGTCTTTTTGATCAGTCGTCCCGCTCTCTCCCCATCCATCGGGAGGGGATCAGAGGGTAGGGCGGCTGGTTTTTGTTTTTGCTCTTTCGCATCGGTAAACGGACATGGAAGCCCAGAACATCCGCATTCGCCTCAAGGCCTTCGATCATCGCGTACTGGACCAGGCCACTGGTGAAATCGCGGACACCGCCCGCCGCACGGGCGCTCTTATTCGCGGCCCCATTCCGCTGCCGACGCGCATTGAAAAGTTCTGCGTCAACCGCGGTCCGCACATCGACAAGAAGTCGCGCGAACAGTTTGAAGTCCGCACCTACAAGCGCCTGCTTGACATCGTGCAGCCCAATGCTGCCACTGTCGACGCGCTGATGAAGCTGGATCTCGCTGCCGGCGTCAACGTCGAAATCAAGCTGGCCTGACGCCAGCGCTCTGGCCCCGCCGCCGCAAGCGCCTCTCACTGGCGCCGTGGCGGCCGGACTTAGGCATACAGGGCGGCCCGACCGAGCCTCATCGGTTTCCAATTTCGGATCATTCGTGATCCATCATCTCTTCCGGCCCTGAGGCTGGTTTGGCGGAAAATCCGTTCTGCCGCGACAAAAGGGATACCTCCGGCTCCGTCGTGCTGCTGCCCTCTTGTGGGTGCAGCGCAAAGGGTCGGGAAAGCGTCCCCCGTTCGCTCCTGTTCAGGCAGGGGCACTCAGCCCGGACGGGGCATGCTTCTTATACGGGCTGAACAAGCCTTTGGGGGATGGGCCCTCGAAGGCCTCTGTGAGGAGTATGAGATCATGCGCACCGGCGTGATCGCGAAGAAGGTGGGTATGACCCGCCTGTTCCAGGAAGATGGTCGGCACGTGCCGGTCACCGTCCTTTCGCTCGAAGATTGCCAGGTGGTTTCGGTTCGCACTGCAGAACGCGACGGTTACGTTGCGCTTCAGCTCGGTGCTGGCGAAGCCAAGCAGAAGAACGTTGCCAAGCCGCAGCGGGAGCATTTTGCCAAGGCAGAAGTTCCGCTGAAGATGCAGGTCGCCGAGTTCCGCGTCGCCGATGACGCGCTGCTCGATGTCGGTGCCAGCATCGCCGCTTCGCACTTCGTCGCTGGCCAGTACGTGGACATCACGGGCCACACCCAGGGCAAGGGCTTTGCCGGTGCCATGAAGCGTTGGGGCTTCGGCGGTATGCGTGCCACGCACGGCGTGTCGATCTCGCACCGTGCCCACGGTTCGACGGGTAACCGCCAGGATCCGGGCCGCGTCTTCAAGAACAAGAAGATGGCCGGCCACATGGGCGACCGTCAGCGCACCCAGCAGAACCTCGAAATCGTTCGCACCGACGATGCGCGCGGCCTGATCTTCGTCAAGGGCTCGGTCCCGGGCGCGAAGAACGGCTGGCTGCTCGTTCGTGACGCGGTCAAGGTCGATCGCCATGCGCAGGCGCCTTATCCCGCCGGCCTCAAGGCCGCCAACACCAACGAACAGGCCGCTCCCGAAGCCGCCGATGGCCAGGAGGGCTAAGTCGTGAAGGTTCAAGTCCTCAATCTGGACGGTTCGGCCGCCGGTGACGTGGAACTCGCAGATGACGTGTTCGGTCTCGAACCGCGCGCCGACATCTTGCACCGCGTCGTGACCTGGCAGCTCGAAAACCGTCGCGGCACGGCCCGTGGCGCTCGCGAGCGTTCGGACGTTGCCCGCACCGGCAAGAAGTTCGGCCGCCAAAAGGGTGGTGGCACCGCCCGTCATGGTGACCGCAAGGCTCCGATCTTCATCGGCGGTGGCAAGGCCCATGGTCCGCGCGTTCGTGACTTCAGCGTTTCGCTGAACAAGAAGGTGCGTGCGCTCGGTCTCAAGATGGCGCTCTCGTCGAAGGCTCAGAACGGTCTCGTCGTGATCGACACGCTGGAATTGAGCGAAGCCAAGACCAAGGCCCTGGCCGGAACGCTGGCCAAGGCCGGCTTCGGCAAGAAGGTGCTCGTCGTGGACGGTGAGCAGGTCAACGAGGGCTTCGCCCGCGCGGCCCGCAACATCGTCGGCGTGAACGTCCTCCCCGCGATCGGCGCCAACGTCTACGACATCCTGAAGCATGATACGCTGGTGCTGACGCGCGCCGCGGTCGAGAAGCTGGAGGCGCGTTTCAATGGCTAAGGACGCAATCGACACGCGTCACTATGACGTGATCGTGGCTCCCCACATCACCGAAAAGGCGACGCTTCTGAGCGAAAACAACGCTGTGGTCTTCAAGGTTGCCGAAAAGGCGACCAAGCCGGAGATCAAGGCGGCGGTGGAAGCCCTCTTCAACGTCACGGTCACCAAGGTGAACACGCTGACCCAGAAGGGCAAGACCAAGCGCTGGAAGGGCAAGCCCTACAAGCGCACCGACGTCAAGAAGGCTGTCGTGACCCTGGCCGCTGGCCAGTCGATCGACGTCACCAGCGGTATCTGAGGCGAAGGCATAGACCATGGCACTCAAGAGCTATAACCCGACCAGCCCCGCCCGTCGCGGCCTGGTCCTCGTCGACAAGTCGGCGCTCTGGAAGGGCAAGCCTGTCAAGGCTCTGACCGAAGGCAAGAGCAAGACCGGCGGCCGCAACAACAAGGGCCACGTGACCAGCCGCGGTATCGCGGGCGGTCACAAGCAGAAGTACCGCTTCATCGACTTCAAGCGTCGCAAGTGGGACATGCCGGCCACCGTGGAGCGTCTGGAATACGATCCCAACCGCACCGCGTTCATCGCCCTCATCAAGTATGAAGACGGTGAGCAGACCTACATTCTGGCGCCGCAGCGCCTGGCCGTGGGCGACGTGGTGGTTGCCGGTGAAAAGACCGACGTGAAGCCGGGCAATGCGATGCTCCTGTCGCAGATGCCGGTGGGCACCATCATCCACAACGTGGAAATGAAGCCGGGCAAGGGCGGTCAGATCGCCCGTTCGGCCGGTACCTACGTCCAGCTCGTCGGTCGTGACCGCGGGATGGTGATCGTTCGCCTCAACTCGGGCGAACAGCGCTATCTGCGTGGCGACTGCATGGGCACCGTCGGCGCCGTGTCGAACCCCGACAACTCCAACCAGAATCTTGCCAAGGCCGGTCGCAACCGCTGGCTTGGCCGTCGTCCGTTGACGCGCGGTGTGGCAAAGAACCCGGTCGACCACCCGCACGGTGGTGGTGAAGGCCGCACCTCGGGTGGCCGTCATCCGGTCACTCCGTGGGGCAAGCCGACCAAGGGCGCCCGCACCCGTCACAACAAGAAGACGGACAAGTTCATCATTCGTTCGCGTCACGCGAAGAAGAAGAGGTAAGACCCCATGGCACGTTCCGTCTGGAAGGGCCCCTTCGTCGACCTGCACCTCCTGAAGAAGGCCGAAGTGGCCCAGGATGCTGGCAGCCGCGCTGGCCCGATCAAGACCTGGTCGCGTCGTTCGACCATCATTCCGCAGTTCGTTGGCCTGACGTTCAACGTCTACAACGGGCAGAAGTTCATCCCCGTCTCCGTGAGCGAAGAGATGGTCGGCCACAAGCTCGGCGAATTTGCGCCCACGCGCAACTTCCCCGGCCACGCCGCTGACAAGAAGGGCAAGCGCTGATGAGCAAGTCTGCTGCTCCCCGCCGCGTCGGCGAAAAGGAAGCTCTGGCCGTGAACACGAACATTCGTGGTTCGGCCCAGAAGCTCAACCTCGTCGCCGCGCTCATCCGTGGCATGAAGGCCGAAGACGCCCTCAATGTCCTGACCTTCTCCAAGAAGGCCATGGCGGTTGACGCCCGCAAGGTGCTCGCTTCGGCGATCGCCAACGCGGAAAACAACCACAACCTGGACGTCGACGCGCTCGTCGTGGCGGAAGCCTCGGTTGGCAAGTCGATCACGATGAAGCGCTTCCACACCCGTGGTCGTGGCAAGTCGACCCGCATCCTGAAGCCGTTCTCGCGCCTTCGGATCGTCGTCCGCGAAGTCGAGGAGGCCTGAGCCATGGGTCACAAGTCGAACCCCATCGGTCTGCGTCTGCAGATCAACCGCACCTGGGATAGCCGCTGGTACGCCGAAGGGCGCAACTACCAGCAGCTGCTGAAGGAAGACCTTCAGATCCGCAAGTTCATCGTCGAAAGCCTGCCGCAGGCAGCGATTTCGAAGGTGGTCATCGAGCGTCCGGCCAAGCTGTGCCGCATCTCGATCTACGCGGCCCGTCCCGGTGTGATCATCGGCAAGAAGGGTGCGGACATCGAAAAGCTCCGCGCCAAGCTTGCCAAGCTCACCAACAGCGACGTGAAGCTGAACATCGTTGAAATCCGCAAGCCGGAAATCGATGCCAAGCTCGTTGCCCAGGGCATTGCCGACCAGCTCGTTCGCCGCGTGGCTTTCCGCCGTGCGATGAAGCGCGCCGTTCAGTCGGCCCTGCGTCTTGGCGCCGAAGGCATCAAGATCACCTGCGGCGGCCGTCTCGGCGGGGCGGAAATCGCCCGCGTCGAATGGTACCGTGAAGGCCGCGTTCCGCTGCACACGCTGCGCGCGCACATCGACTACGCCGAAGCCGAAGCCCACACCGCCTACGGCGTGATCGGCATCAAGACCTGGATCTTCAAGGGCGAGATCCTGGGTCATGACCCGCTGGCGCAGGATCGCCTGATGCTGGAGGCACAGACCTCCGGTGTCCGTCCGGCGCGCTGAGGCTTGAGGATAGGCTAGCACCATGCTGCAACCCAAGAAGACCAAGTTCCGCAAGGCGTTCAAGGGCCGTCTCCACGGCAACGCCAAGGGCGGCACCGACCTCAACTTCGGCTCCTACGGCCTCAAGGCCCTGGAACCGGAGCGGGTCACCGCTCGTCAGATCGAAGCGGCTCGCCGCGCGATCACCCGTCACATCAAGCGCCAGGGCCGCCTCTGGATCCGCATCTTCCCTGACCTTCCGGTCACGAAGAAGCCCGCCGAAGTCCGCCAGGGCAAGGGCAAGGGTTCGGTGGAATACTGGGCCGCTCGCGTGAAGCCCGGCAAGATCCTGTTCGAGCTCGATGGCGTCGCCGGCCCCTTGGCCGCCGAAGCTTTCAGCCGCGCAGCGATGAAGCTGCCGATCAAGACCAAGGTTGTGGCTCGCCTCGGCGATACCTCGCACCTTGGTGGCGAGTAAGGAGTGGGAATGATGGCTAAGTTCGAAGACCTCCGCGTCAAGAGCGACGACCAGCTGACTGCTGACCTCGCCGAGCTGAAGCGCGAACAGTTCAACCTGCGCTTCCAGGCGGCCACGAGCCAGCTGGAGCGTCCGGCGCGCATCAAGGAAGTGCGCCGCGACATCGCGCGGATCAAGACTCTGCAGGGCGAGCGCGCTCGCACTGCAAAGGCTTAAGGAGACACACGATGCCCAAGCGTATCCTTATCGGGACCGTGGTTTCCGACAAGACCGACAAGACCGTGGTCGTGAAGGTCGAGCGCAAGGTGAAGCACCCGCTCTACGGGAAGATCATCCGCCGCTCGAAGAAGTATCACGCCCACGACGAGGCGAATGCCTTCAAGACCGGCGAAACGGTGCGGATCGAAGAGACCGCACCTTACTCCAAGCTCAAGACCTGGAAGGTTATCGACCGGGTCCTGGCTGGAAAGACCGCCGCGATCGAAGCGGACGTTTGACAAAACGTCCGTTCTCGGTCTTAGGGAGCGTCACGTTTTTGGAACTGCCGGACTGGTTCCGGCAAGCCAGTGAGAAGGAACCGGATCAATGATCCAGATGCAATCCAATCTCGACGTTGCGGACAACAGCGGCGCCAAGCGCGTCCAGTGCATCAAGGTACTGGGCGGGTCGAAGCGTCGTACCGCAGGCGTCGGCGACATCATCGTGGTGTCGGTCAAGGAGGCGCAGCCCCGCGCCCGTGTCAAGAAGGGCGACGTCCATCGCGCCGTGATCGTGCGTACCAAGAAGGACGTGCGTCGCGCCGATGGCAGCGTCATCCGTTTCGACGGTAACGCCGCCGTGCTCGTCGGCAAGAACGAAGAGCCCATCGGCACCCGTATCTTCGGCCCCGTGGTCCGCGAACTGCGCGGCAAGGGCTTCATGAAGATCATCTCGCTTGCCCCGGAGGTGCTGTAATGGCTGCCGCCAAGATCAAGAAGGGCGATAACGTCGTCGTTCGTTCGGGCAAGGACAAGGGTCGTACCGGCACCGTCCTCCAGGTTCTTCCCAAGGAAGACAAGGTTGTCGTCGCCGGCGTGAACGTCGCTGCCCGTCACCGCAAGCCGAGCCAGCAGAACCCGCAGGGCGGCATCGACCGCTTCGAAGCGCCGATGCACATCTCGAAGGTTTCCGTGGCCGACAAGGATGGCAAGCCCACCCGCGTCCGCTTCGAAACCCGCGATGGCAAGAAGGTTCGCGTGGCCGTCAAGTCCGGGGAGGCCATCGATGGCTGACAAGTACACTCCGCGCCTCAAGGGCAAGTACGACGCCGAGATCGCTGCCGCGATGAAGGCGAAGTTCGGCTACAAGAACGACATGGAAATTCCGCGGATCGACAAGATCACGCTGAACATGGGCGTTGGCGAAGCGAGCCAGGACAAGAAGAAGGTCCAGACCGCTGCTGCCGAAATGGAACTGATCGCCGGCCAGAAGCCCGTGATCACCAAGGCCAAGAAGTCGATCGCGCAGTTCAAGCTGCGTGAAGGCATGCCGATCGGTTGCAAGGTCACCCTGCGCCGCGAACGCATGTACGAATTCCTTGACCGCCTGGTCACCATCGCGATGCCCCGCATTCGCGACTTCCGGGGCCTGAACCCGAAGTCGTTCGACGGCCGTGGCAACTATGCGATGGGTCTCAAGGAACAGATCATTTTCCCTGAGATCAGCTACGATCAGATCGACAAGGTGCGCGGTCTCGACATCATCGTGACCACCACCGCCAAGACCGACGACGAGGCACGTGAATTGCTTCGCCTGTTCGGTTTCCCGTTCCCGCAGGAAGCCGCCGAACAGGCGCAGGCCGCCTGAAGCCAGTCATAGGAAAGAGCTTAAGTCCATGGCGAAACTGAGTTCGATCAACAAGAACGAGCGTCGCAAGAAGCTCGTTGAGAAGTTTGCGGCCAAGTACGCTGCGCTCAAGGCCACGGCCGACGATGAATCGCTCGAAGAAACCGAGCGCCTCATTGCCCGTCTGAAGATGGCCGAGCTGCCGCGCAACGCGAATCCCACGCGTGTCCGCAACCGTTGCAACACCACCGGCCGCCCGCGTGGCTACTACCGCAAGTTCGGTCTCTGCCGCATCGAACTGCGCGATCTCGCCAACAAGGGGCTCATCCCCGGCGTGACGAAGTCGAGCTGGTAAGGAGCCTCTACGATGGCATTGACCGACCCCCTGGGTGACATGCTCACCCGCATCCGCAATGGCCAGCAGGCGAAGAAGGACTCGGTCCTCTCGCCCGCTTCCAAGCTGCGTGCGCACGTTCTCGAAGTTCTCCAGCGCGAAGGCTATATCCGTGGCTTCAGCGAAGACGCCACTGGCGTCCACCCGCAGCTGCGCATCGAGCTGAAGTACTTCGAAGGCCAGCCCGCGATCAAGCATGTGGCCCGCGTCTCCAAGCCTGGCCGTCGCGTCTACTCGGGTTCCAAGGAACTCCCGGTGGTGCGCAACGGCCTGGGCATCACCATCGTCTCGACGCCCAAGGGCGTGCTTTCGGATGCCGAAGCACGTGCTGCCAACGTCGGTGGCGAAGTGCTGGCGGAGGTGTTCTGATGAGCCGCATCGGCAAGAAGCCGGTGGCGATCCCAAGTGGCGTCACCGCTGACATCGCGAACGGCGTGCTGACCGTGAAGGGCCCCAAGGGCACGCTCACGCTCACCCTCGCCGACGAGATCGCCTATGCCGTCGAAGACGGTGCGATTTCGGTGCAGCCTGCCAACGACACCAAGCGCGCTCGCGCGTTCTGGGGCATGCAGCGCACGCTCGTTTCCAACCTCGTCACCGGCGTGACCCAGGGCTACACCAAGATCCTGGACATCACCGGCGTCGGCTATCGTGCCAATGCTCAGGGCAAGAACCTGAAGCTGCAGCTCGGCTACAGCCACGACGTCGATTTCGCCGTGCCGGAAGGCATCGAGATCAAGACCCCGGATAACACCACGGTCGAAATCTCGGGTATCGACAAGCAGAAGGTCGGCCAGGTTGCGGCCGAAATTCGCCGCTGGCGCAAGCCCGAACCCTACAAGGGCAAGGGTATCAAGTACCGTGGCGAGTTCATCTTCCGCAAGGAAGGGAAGAAGAAGTAATGGCCAAGCTGTCTCTCTTCGATCGCCGTCGCCGCCGCGTCCGTACCGCGCTCAAGGCGCGTTCGGGCGGTCGTCCGCGTCTCTCCGTGCACCGCACGGGCCGTCACATCTACGCGCAGATCATCGACGATGCTGCCGGCCGTACCCTGGCCGCCGCCTCGTCGCTGGTGAAGGGCGAGAAGTCGATCGGCGCCAATGTCGATGCCGCTGCCCTGGTGGGCAAGCAGATCGCCGAACGGGCCAAGGAAGCCGGTGTCACCACCGTCGTCTTCGACCGTGGCGGTTACCTGTTCCATGGCCGCGTCAAGGCGCTGGCCGATGCTGCCCGTGAAGGCGGCCTGGAGTTCTGATCATGGCTGACGAAACCAACCTGCAGGGCGATGCCGCTGCCCCCGTCGAACAGACGACCGGTGGCGAGCAGCGCGAAGGTCGCGGTCGCGGTCGTGGCCGTGGCGGCGAGCGTGGCGAACGCGGTGAACGTGGCGGCCGTGGCCGTCGCGACGACCGTCGTGGCCGCAACAACAACGACGAGGACCAGGGTGAAGAGCTGATCGAAAAGCTCGTTCACATCAACCGCGTCTCCAAGACCGTCAAGGGCGGCAAGCGCTTCGGCTTTGCCGCGCTGGTCGTGGTCGGCGATGGCAAGGGTCGCGTGGGCTTCGGTCACGGCAAGGCTCGCGAAGTGCCGGAAGCCATCACCAAGGCCACTGCTTCTGCCAAGAAGAAGATGGTCCGCGTTCCGCTCAAGGAAGGCCGCACCCTTCACCACGACGGCAAGGGCCGTTTCGGTGCAGGCAAGGTCAATGTCCGCTCGGCTCCGGCCGGTACGGGCATCATCGCGGGCGGCCCGATGCGCGCCGTCTTCGAAAGCCTGGGCGTGCACGACGTGGTGACCAAGTCGGTCGGCACTTCGAACCCCTACAACATGATCCGCGCCACCTTCGACGCGCTGCAGGACCAGACTTCGCCGAAGTCTGTCGCCCAGCGTCGCGGCAAGAAGGTCGCTGATCTGCTCGGCCGTGGTGGCGCTTCGCAAGTCGAAGCCGAAGCCGCTGCCGAAGCCATCGCGGAGTAATCGGTCATGGCGAAGATCAAGATCAAGCAGATCGGTTCGCCGATCCGTCGCCCGGAACACCAGAAGAAGATTCTGGTCGGCCTGGGCCTGGGCAAGATGAACCGCGTGGTCGAGGTGGAAGACACCGCCGAAAACCGTGGCGCCATTGCCAAGCTGCCGCACATGGTGGCCGTGGTCGACTGACCATAGCCTCCAGGGCAGAGCCTTTTGAAAAGCCCCGCGTATCTTCGGATGCGCGGGGCTTTTCGTTTGCGGGCGGGGAGCGGTACTTTCAGGCAGGGGGCTTCGACAAGCTCAGCCCGAACGGGTTTTCAAAGGTTTGATGTCCCGCTCCGTTCGCCCTGAGCTTGTCGAAGGGCCTGAGCGCTGCGCTATCCTTGAAACGCGCTTGGATATCGTCGGCTCTGGTGGTCTGGCGCCCGCGGTCGAATCGCAGGCAAGGGGGTGACAAGCCCACGACAACTCACTAAAGGCCGCAGCTTCCCATCAGCGCGACTCAAAGCGAAAGCGAGTGCATCTTATGAAGCTTAACCAGATTTCCGACAATGGCGGCGCCCGCAAGGGCCGCATGCGCGTGGGCCGTGGCATCGGCTCGGGCAAGGGCAAGACCGCTGGCCGCGGCCAGAAGGGTGCCAAGGCGCGTTCGGGCGTTTCGATCAACGGGTTCGAAGGCGGCCAGATGCCGCTGCACATGCGCATCCCGAAGCGCGGCTTCAACAACATCTTCGCCAAGGACTACGCCGAAGTGAACCTGGGCATGATCCAGAAGTTCATCGACGCCGGCAAGCTCGATGCGTCGGGCGTGGTCGATCACACGGCGCTCAAGGCTGCTGGCCTTGCCCGTGGCGGCAAGAACGGCGTGCGCCTGCTCGCCAAGGGCGAACTGACCAGCAAGGTCAGCTTCAAGGTTGCCGGCGCGTCCAAGGGCGCTGTTGCAGCTGTTGAAAAGCTCGGTGGCGCGGTCGAAGTGCTGGTGGCCAAGGCTGCTGCCGAAGCCTGACACCTTTTAATTATCGCGTAAAACGGGCGCGGGGGTTATTGCATCCCTGCGCCCGTCCTATATGGCGCGTGCAGTATTGTACGCAACAGATAGACGCGCAGCCCGCCGGGCGGGGCCTGACATGATCCGAAGCGAATGCTTTGGAACGGGGGCCTTGGCCGGGCCGGGCCACAGCAAGGCTTGATACCCGACCATGGCATCCCGCGCCGATAACATCGCCAGCAATCTCAACCTGTCGAACTTCTCGAAAGCGACTGAACTGAAGAACCGCATCTGGTTCACGGTCGGCGCGCTGATCGTGTTCCGCTTCTTGAGCTTCGTGCCGCTGCCCGGCGTGAACCCGCTGATCCTGGAAACGCTCTACAACCAGACGCGCGGCGGGATCCTGGACATCTTCAACGCCTTCTCGGGCGGTTCGCTCCAGCGCATGAGCCTGATCGCGCTCGGCGTGATGCCCTATATCACCGCCTCGATCGTGGTGCAGTTGGCTGCCTCGCTGCACCCCTCGCTCGCCGCGCTGAAGAAGGAAGGCGAAAGCGGGCGCAAGAAGCTCAACCAGTACACCCGCTATGGCGCCGTGTTCCTTACCGCCGTCCAGGGCTATGCCATCGCAACCGGCCTTGAAGCCTATGGTGCGTCGAGCGGGATCCAGGCGGTCGTGCTGCCGGGTTTCCTGTTCCGCATCACGGCCGTGATCAGCCTGATCGGCGGCACCATGTTCCTGCTGTGGCTGGGTGAGCAGATCACCGCACGCGGCATCGGCAATGGCACCTCGCTGATCATCATGGCCGGCATCGTGGCGCAGATGCCCAAGTTCGTGGGCAACCTGTTCGACCAGGGCCGCTCTGGCCAGCTCAACGGTTTCGTGATCGCCGGCGTCATGCTGCTGCTGGTCGGCGTCGTGATCCTGATCTGCTTTTTCGAGCGCGCCACGCGGCGCTTGCTGATCCAGTACCCCAAGCGCGCCACGCAGCGTGGCATGATGGCGGCCGATCGCAGCCACCTGCCGCTCAAGCTCAACACCGCTGGCGTGATCCCGCCGATCTTCGCCAGCTCGCTCCTGCTGCTGCCGCTGACGATCACGCAGTTTGCCGGCAAGTCGATTTCGCCCGATACAACCTGGGGCCAGATCATCATCGGTCTCAACCAATACCTGGGCCACGGCAAGCCGCTCTACATGATCCTCTATGCCCTGGGCATCGTGTTCTTCAGCTTCTTCTACACTGCCGTGGTGTTCAACCCGGAAGAAACGGCCGAGAACCTCAAGCGCAATGGCGGGTTCATCCCCGGCATCCGTCCGGGCAAGAACACTGAAAAGTATCTCGACTACGTGCTGACACGCATCACCGTGCTGGGCGCGGCCTACATCACCTTCGTCTGCGTCGTGCCCGAATGGATCATGGCCGAGACAGGCATGGGCACGCTGTTCTTTGGCGGCACCAGCCTGCTGATTGTGGTCAACGTGACAGTCGATACGATCACCCAAATCCAGTCGCACCTGCTGGCGCATCAGTATGGCGACCTGATCAAGAAGGCCAAGTTGAAAGGCCGTCTGCGCTAAGGCGCAGGAAACAAGAGGGGACAGCCCAAGTGAACATCATTCTTCTCGGCCCGCCCGGAGCAGGCAAAGGCACGCAGGCTCAGCGCCTGGTCGAGCGCCATGGTCTCCGCCAACTGTCCACCGGCGACATGCTGCGCGCCGCCGTCAAGGCCGGCACCCCGGTCGGCCTCCAGGCCAAGGCAGTGATGGAAGCGGGCCAGCTTGTTTCCGACGAGATCGTTTCGGCGCTGATCGGTGACGAGCTCGACGCCATGGGCGCGGGCACGGGCGCCATCTTCGATGGCTATCCCCGCACGGCTGCCCAGGCCGAATCGCTCGATGCGATTCTCGCCGGCCGCGGGCGCAAGCTGGACCATGTGATCGAACTCGATGTGAACGAAGACGCTCTGGTTGAGCGCATCACCGGTCGCTATACCTGCGCAACGTGCGGCAAGGGCTATCACGATACGTTCGAGAAGCCGAAGGTCGAGGGCACGTGCGACAAGTGTGGTGGACACGAGTTCAAGCGCCGCCCGGACGATAATGAGGAAACCGTGCGCACGCGCATGGCCGAATATCGTGCCAAGACGGCGCCGATCCTGCCGATCTACGAAGCGCAGGGCATTGTCGCCCGCGTGGACGGAATGGCGGACATGGACGCGGTGACCGCATCGATCGAGGCAATTCTGGCTTAATTTGCCGCCGTTCCCCTATCGTGGGGGATGGGGGCTGCGACGCGATGAAAGAGGGAGTGTGATGATGCGATCACGGCTTGCAGGCAGGGTCGCGGCACTCCTTCTCGGCACCTTGGGCGGCGCCGTTGCTGCTGTGGCACCAGCGCGCGCCGAAGTCCTGACCAGCGATGAACGCGGCTTCGTCGTGCGCCAGACGGTCGATGTCGGCGTGTCGGCACCGGAGGTCTGGCGGGTGCTGGTCAAGCCCGCCACGTGGTGGTCGGGGGAGCACACCTTTTCCGGCGAGGCGGCCAACCTCACTCTCGATCCGGTGGCCGGCGGATGCTTTTGCGAAAAGTTGCCTCCGTCCAAGCAGGGCGGGGCAGCGGCGCAGGCTGGCAGCGTGCAGCACATGCGCGTGGTCTATGCCGAACCGGGTCGCGCGCTGCGCCTTACCGGCGCGCTCGGCCCGTTGCAGAGCGAGGCCCTGCTTGGTGCGCTGACCATCACGCTCAAAAGCAACGAGCGCGGCACGCGCATTCTCTTCGAATATGTGGTCGGCGGCTATATGCGCTATCGCCCCGACCAGATCGCGCCAGCGGTGGATCGCATGCTCGGGCAGCAGATCGCCGGCCTTGCCAACAAATTGGGCGGGGCGCTGGCAGCCGGTGGCCCGGTGCCGATCTTCACGCCGCCGGCGCCGGACGGTAATGCCCAGGCTGGCCCCGCAGCCGCGCCGACCGTCCGCGCTTTGCCGCAAGGTCCCTCGCTCTCTCCGGATGGAGCGCCGATCAGCGGCCGGGTGCCTGGTGCGCTGCGCGGATTGCCGGTCTTGCCGCACAAGCGCACGACGATGCCGACCGTGGATGCCGACGACCAGTTGAGCGTGCCGGACGACGTGGCTTCGGGCGCTGCTTCCTTGCAGTCAAATGTGCCGGCCAAGGCCGCGCCTTCGCGCCCGGTGACCAAGCCCGCCGTGGTTGAAAAGGCAAAACCGGCTTCTGCAAAGGATGCACCGGCCAAGCCTGCTGCGGCCAAGCCGGCGCCCGCCAAGCCGCCAGCGGCCAAGCCAGCGGGGATGAAGCCCCTGCCGGATAAGCCGGCACCGCCCAAACCCGTGGCCAAGGCTGCCCGGCCGGCTCAGCCAACCGCCCCGCGCGACGAGGTTTCGGCGCAGAAGGACGCGCAGGCCGCATTCGATGCTGCCCTGGGCCAGGACAACGATCACTGACCGTTCCGGAATGGGTGGCAGTGGGATGCGAAACGGTGCTTTGCGCGCCCGTGCAAGTGGCGTATAAGGGGCATGTCGCCAAGGTGGCCCCCGCGGAGCCGGGATGGCCGCACGTTCGCCCGGTAGCGCGGCGAACGTGCCCTTTGTGGTTGACCTTTCCCTGCAAAAAGCTTAAGCGCGCCTTTCACTCGAACGGGAAGGGTCTTTTGAAGTCCGGTGCAAATGCTTGCGCGGGCTGCAATTTGGCGTTTTTCTGCGGGTGTTGTCGCGATGAGATAGGGTGCCCAAGTCGATTCGGCGCCCTGTGGAGCAAACGGAGAAACAAGTGGCTCGTATTGCCGGGGTCAATATCCCCACCAACAAGCGCGTGATCGTTGCGCTGACCTACATTCATGGCATTGGCTCTTTCAAGGCCCGCCAGATTGCCGACAAGCTCGGCATCGATCATGCCCGCCGCGTGCAGGACCTGTCCGACGCCGAAGTGCTGCAGATCCGTGAAGCGATCGACGCCGAGCACACCGTGGAAGGCGATCTTCGTCGCGAAACCGCGATGAACATCAAGCGCCTGATGGATCTGGCCTGCTATCGTGGCCTGCGTCACCGCAAGGGTCTGCCGGTTCGTGGCCAGCGCACGCACACCAATGCGCGCACCCGCAAGGGCAAGGCCAAGCCGATCGCCGGCAAGAAGAAGTAAGATCGCGGCGTAACTGCCCCAGATCTTCCCAACGGTTTCTCGACAGGAATTCAGCACATGGCACGCGAACCCCAGCGCATTAAGCGCCGCGAGCGCAAGAACATCACCAGCGGTGTTGCGCACGTAAACGCCAGCTTCAACAACACCATGATCACCATCACCGATGCCCAGGGCAACGCCATCTCGTGGTCGTCTGCCGGCATGATGGGCTTCAAGGGCAGCCGCAAATCGACCCCTTATGCCGCTCAGGTGGCTGCGGACGACGCCGGCAAGAAGGCCGCCGAACACGGCGTGCGCACCCTTGAAGTGGAAGTGAAGGGCCCCGGTTCGGGTCGCGAAAGCGCGCTGCGCGCTCTCCAGGCGGTGGGTTTCACCATCACCGCCATTCGCGATGTGACCCCGATCCCGCACAACGGCGTGCGCCCCTCCAAGCGCCGTCGCGTCTAACCTGCCTTTTGGCGGGTGGCGCGCGAGGTACCACGCGCGCCACACCCGCCCAATACCTTGACCGGTTGCGGCATCCTTTCCGCCGACTGCCGGCGCTCTCGAAAAACCCTAGGGGAATTCCATGACTGTCAACATCAAGAACTGGCAGGAACTGAAGAAGCCCAACAATCTCGAAATCAAGCCCGGTCACGATCCGAAGCGTCGCGCGACTTTCGTTGCCGAGCCGCTTGAGCGGGGCTTTGGTCTCACCCTCGGCAATGCGCTGCGCCGGGTGCTGCTCTCGTCGCTTCAGGGAGCCGCAGTCACGTCGATCAAGATCGAAAACGTGCTGCACGAATTCTCGTCGCTGACCGGCGTGCGTGAAGACGTCACGGACATCGTCCTCAACGTCAAGCAGATCGCGCTCAAGATGCAGGGCGAAGGCCCCAAGCGTCTTCAGCTTTCCGCGATCGGGCCGGGCGAAGTCAAGGCCGGCGATATCGCCGTGACCGGTGACATCGAGGTGATGAACAAGGACCTGGTGATCTGCCATCTGGATGAAGGCGCGACCTTCAACATGGAACTCACCTGCGACAGCGGCAAGGGCTATGTCCCGGCCGTGTCGAACCGTCCGGTCGATGCTCCCATCGGCCTCATCCCGGTCGACTCGCTCTATTCCCCGGTGCGCCAGGTCTCCTACAAGGTGGACAACGCGCGTATCGGCCAGGAGCTGGACTACGACAAGCTGAGCCTTTCGGTGGAAACCGATGGCACGGTGACGCCGGAAGACGCGGTGGCTTATGCTGCGCGCATCCTGCAAGACCAGCTGGCGCTGTTCGTCCACTTCGACGACCAGGTGCCCACTGGCCATGTGCCGTCGATGGCAGGCGTTGCAACGCATGCGCCCGAAGAAAGCGACGCCAACCAGCTCAACCGCTACCTTCTCAAGAAGGTGGACGAGCTGGAACTGTCGGTGCGTTCGGCCAACTGCCTCAAGAACGACAACATCATCTACATCGGCGACCTGGTCCAGAAGACCGAGGCCGAGATGCTCCGCACGCCGAACTTCGGCCGCAAGTCGCTCAACGAGATCAAGGAAGTGCTCTCGTCGATGGGCCTGCGCCTTGGCATGGACATCCCTGGCTGGCCGCCGGAAAACATCGAGGAAATGGCCAAGAAGCTCGAGCAGGAGCTTTTGGGCTGATAGCCCAAAAGCGGCCGCCCTTGGGCAGGCGACGTTTTGCATCGTAAAACGGTAGCCTGGACAAGGATCAGCGGCCTGCCCGGCCAGCGGCCCGCAGGGCCGTCTGACGACACGGGATTTACTCCCGTGTCGGTCTGGCCGCAGCGCAACGCTGCAACCTCGCAAGAACAGGGCACGGGCCGCCCCTCAAGCCGGCCTGGATCGGGGTACCTTGCACGGCCCCCCTACGAACGGAGAATGAGTTATGCGTCATAAGCTGGGCCAGCGTAAGCTGGGTCGTACCTCGTCGCACCGTATTGCGCTGCTGCGCAACCTGGCCGCCGCGCTGATCAAGCACGAGCAGATCACCACCACCGTGCCCAAGGCGAAGGAACTGCGTCCCTACGTCGAAAAGCTGATCACGCTGGCCAAGCACGGTGGCCTGTCGAACCGCCGCCTTGCCCACGCCCGTCTGCTGGACGAAGCGCAGGAAAAGAAGCTGTTCGAAGTTCTGGGCGCGCGTTATGCCGACCGTGAAGGTGGCTACACCCGCATCATCAAGGCCGGTTACCGCGCTTCGGACGCGGCGCCGATCGCCGTGATCGAGCTGGTGGACCGCGACACTTCGGCCAAGGGCCTGGACTCGGGTCCGGTGCTGACGGCTGACGAAGACGAACTCGAAAACGCCTGATCGCTCAGGGGCGTAGCCGCCCCGCGATCGGACGAACCGGATGGACGGGCGGGGCCGCAAGGCTTCCGCCCGTTTTTCGTTGTGGCGCTGGTTCCCAGCTTCTACGCTGTGGCCCATGATCTTGTGGCGCTTGGCAAAACCGGGGCACGATGCCCTCGACGGCGAAGGGGCGTTCCGCTTTGGCGGCCGCTATTGCTCCCCCGGCCATCGCATCGTCCATTTCGCCAGCGAGGCCGGCCTCGCCGTGCTGGTGCAGATGCGCTATCTTTCCGGCCCGGCCACCGCCTGCGATGATCCCTATGAACTGGGCTGGACGCGGGCCGAAGCCATGCCCGAGCGGGTGCCCGATGGGCTCGATCGCGCGGCGATCATTGCGACGGTCGACGCCTGGGCCGATAGCCGGCGCTCGCTGCTCATGGCTGTACGCTCTGCCGTGCTGCCCGAAGCCGATGTGGTCTTGATGAACCGCGATCATCCGGCTGCGGCCCTGGTGCCGCCGCTCACCGTGCGGCCCTTCCGCTTCTCGGAATGCCTGCATCGGCCACCGATGCTGGAACACTATTCCTGATTTTTGCAAAGCAGTTGCGCGCGGCTGATCCTGCGTTAGTTTCCAACGCAACTTCCCCCCGTTTGTCAGGATGCCGCGATGAAGAACCGCCTGTGGCTGGCTGCCCCGCTTGCACTTGCAGCCCTGCTTGTTGCCCCGTTGCCTGCTTCCGCCAAGGACCAAGTCATGCCGCCTTTGCCGCCCTATCCCGGCAGCCCGCAAGTGCCGCTGGTGGAAGACCATTTCGGGCAAAAGGTGTCCGATCCCTGGCGCTGGCTCGAGGCGGACGTACGCACCGATCCCAAGGTGGCAGCCTGGGTCCAGGCGCAGAGCGCGTTCACGGCGGCCTATCTCAAGCAGTTGCCCGAGCGGCCCGTGCTGGAAAAGCGGATGAAGGGCCTGATCGATTACGAACGCTTTGGCCTGCCGCGCAAGCGGGGCGCGAACCTGTTCTATACCTGGAACAGCGGCCTGATGAACCAGTCGCAATTGCTGGTGAGGCCGGCCGATGCGGCCGTGGGCATAAAGGGGCGGGTGCTGCTTGATCCCAACACATGGGCCAAGGACGGCGCCACCGCGCTCGATGCCTGGGCGCCATCGGATGACGGACGCCTGCTGGCTTATTCGGTGCAGGATGGTGGATCGGACTGGCGGACGGTCAAGTTCGTCACCGCGGCCGATGGCCAGCAGCTGGCCGACGAACTGAAGTGGGTGAAGTTTTCCGGGCTCGCCTGGCTGGGCAACGATGCACTGCTCTATTCGCGATTTGCCGAGCCCAAGCCGGGCGAAGCGTTCCAGGCGCTGAATTACGACCAGACCGTCTGGCTCCACCGCCTGGGCACGCCGCAGAGCGCCGACCAGCCGGTGTTCGCCACGCCCGACCTGCCCAAGCGCGGCCATGGCGCAAGCGTTTCGAGCGACGGGCGCTGGGTGGTGATCAGCAGCAGCGAGGGCACCGATCCGGTCAACACCGTGCATGTCGCCCGCGTGACGGACGGCAAGATCGGCCCCGTCACCGCACTTGTGCCCGATCTCAAGGCGCAGTGGGACTTCGTCGATGGCGTGGGGGACCAACTGTGGTTCGTTTCGGGCGAGGGCGCGCCGCTCAAGAAGATCGTGCGCGTCGATCTGTCCGGCGCGACCCCGCGTTTCGACACCGTGGTGCCCGAAAGCAAGGACAATCTGGAATCGGTTGAGATTGCCGGCAATCGCATCTTCGCCAGCTATATCCATGACGCGAAGAGCCAGGTCCTGGCCTTTGGCCTGGATGGCAAGCTGGCCGGTGCGGTCAGCCTGCCCGGCATCGGCAGCGCGGCGGGGCTCAGCGGCCGGCCGGGCGACAAGACCGCGTTCCTGTCGTTCAGCAGTTTCACCCAGCCCGGCACCGTGCTGCAACTCGATCCCGCAAAGGCGCAGACCACGCCTTGGGAGCCGGTGCACCTCACGTTCGACCCGGCGGATTTCCAGGTCGCCCAAGTGTTCTATCCCAGCAAGGATGGCACGAAAATCCCGATGTTCATCGTCAAGCGCAAGGACGCCAAGGGGCCTGTGCCGACGCTGCTCTATGGCTATGGCGGGTTCAACGTGGCGCTCACCCCGTGGTTTTCGGCCGGCTTCATGACGTGGGTGGATAGCGGCGGGGCCTTTGCCTTGGCAAACCTGCGCGGCGGCGGCGAATATGGCGATGCCTGGCACGATGCCGGCCGCCGCACCAGGAAGCAGAATGTATTCGATGATTTCATCGCCGCGGGCGAATGGCTGATCGCCAATGGCGTTACCCCCCGCCATGGCCTGGCGATCGAGGGTGGCTCCAACGGTGGACTGCTGGTGGGCGCGGTGACCAACCAGCGGCCCGACCTGTTTGCCGCCGCCAGCCCAGCCGTGGGCGTGATGGACATGCTGCGGTTCGATCAGTTCACCGCCGGCCGCTATTGGGTGGACGATTACGGCTATCCCGCAAAGGAAGCCGACTGGCGCGTGTTGCGCGCCTATTCGCCCTATCACAACATCAGGCCCGGTGTGGACTATCCGGCCATTCTGGTCACGACTGCCGATACGGATGACCGCGTGGTGCCGGGCCACAGCTTCAAGTATGCGGCTGCCCTGCAAGCGGCGGCCATCGGGCCAAAGCCGCACCTGATCCGCATCGAAACGCGTGCCGGCCACGGTTCGGGCAAGCCGATCGACAAGCAGATCGAAGAGACTGCCGACGTCCAGGCATTCCTGGCGCATTTCACCGGGCTGGTCCCGCCCCCGTGAACCGCTGCTCTGGCGCCGCCCTCCTGCCGGTGCTAGGCGGCGTGGACAAATTCCACAGCGCCACGGCTGGAGGCAAAAACCGCCAGTTCGAGGAGGCGAGGTGAAGCAATAGTGGGCCTATTGCTAGCCGAGCCGACGCGGAGATGGCGGTTTTTGGTCCAGCCCCGAAGGGGTTGCCCTATAAAAGGCCCTGGCAGCGTTGCTCGGCCTGGAGCCGAAGGCCAGCGTAGCTAAAGAGGACCACTCTTCCTGCGTCCTCGCGCCTCGCCAGGGCCTTTTATAGGGCAACCGTGGCGTTGTGGAATTTGTCCACGCCGCCTATAGCATTGCAGACAATGAAAAGGTTTGGGACAGGATGGCGCGTGGCCCTGCTGGCCAGGGGGTTGGCAGGCGGGCTGGCAATCTGGGGCGCGTGTGGCGGCGTGGCCGTTGCCGCGCCTGCGCCCGATGCGGCGATCGACGCCACTGTCGATGCGGTACGCAGTCACGCTGCGGGCACCTCTGCCACAGATTCAGCACTGCCTTCGCCCGCGCCGATATCCGCGCCGGTCCTGACGCGTGAACGCTATCCGCTGGCCCGCAAGGACAGCGTGGTGGACACGCCCTTTGGGCAGACGGTGCCTGATCCGTGGCGCTGGCTGGAAGCAGACTTGCGCAGCAGTCCCGAGGTGGCCACCTGGGTGGCCAGTGAAAACCGCCTGACAACCGATTTCCTCCGCACTTTGCCGGGGCGCGATGCCTTTGCCGCGCGCATCCGCAGCCTGTTCGATTATCCGCGTGTGTCGCTGCCGCGCAAGGCAGGAGGCCGCTATTTCTATTTGCGGAACAGCGGCTTGCAGAACCAGTCGGCGCTCTATGTGCAAGATGGGCAAAACGGGGCGCCACGTCTCCTGGTTGATCCCAACACATGGTCTGCCGATGGCAGCCAGGCGCTGGACGTGTGGGTGCCTTCGCGCAGCGGCCGCTATCTTGCCTTCGGGCGGCAGCGCGATGGCAGCGATTGGCGCACGTTGGGCGTGGCAGACGCGGGCACCGATCGCGTGCTCGATGATCACCTGGAATGGGCCAACGACACGCTTATCGGATGGCTGGGGGACGAAGGCTTTCTCTATTCCCGCTATCCCGCGCCGGCGCAGGGGCAGGCCTATCATGCGGTGCTGGCGGGCAAGGCGGTATGGTTTCACCGCGTGGGTACGCCGCAATCGGCCGACACGCTGGTATATTCCACCCCCGATCATCCTGAATGGGGGCACAAGGCTTTCGTCACGTCTGACGGGCGCTGGGCCGTGATCACCACCGAGACGAGCACTGACGCCCGCCGCATGGTCCATCTGGTAGACCTGCGCGATGGTGCCTGGCGCAGCGGGCAGTGGCAGGCCTTGCCGCTGGTCGAGAATTTCGATCACGAATGGAAAGTGATCGACGGGCTGGGCGATCGGATCTGGTTCATCACCACCTCGGGCGCCCCGCAGGGCATGGTTGTCGCGCTCGATCTGGACGGTGCCGCGCCGCGCTGGCGCCTGGTCGTGCCCGAGCGAGACCGGACGCTGGTTGGCGGCAACATCGTGGGAAACCGCCTGATCCTTTCTTACCAGCATGACGGCGCAGCCACGGCCGTGGTCACCGATCTCAAGGGAAAGCCCGCGCGCGCCATCACGCTGAGCGGCATTGGCGTTGCCTCTGGCTTTGCCGGGCGGCCGGGCGACGACGAAACATTCTATCAGTTTTCCAGCTTCAACCTGCCGCCCACGATCTTTCGCCTCGATCTCAAGACAGGGGTGGCCACGCCATTTGCCCAGCCGCGCCTGTCGTTCGATCCGGCCGACTATGTGGTGGAACAGCGCCGCTATGCGTCACGCGATGGCACCATGGTTCCGCTCTACCTGGTCCGCAGCCGCCGCGCCGCGCTGGCGGGGCAGACATTGCCGACGCTGCTTTATGGCTATGGCGGGTTCGATGTGGCGCTTACCCCAGGCTGGTCGCCGGTGCGCATGGCCTGGTTGGAAGCCGGCGGTGCCTTTGCCCTGGCAAACATCCGGGGCGGCGGCGAATTTGGCGAGGCCTGGCACGACGCTGGCCGTCTCGCGGCCAAGCAGAACAGCTTCGACGATTTCATCGCCGCAGGGGAATACCTGATCGGGCAGGGAATCACGCCACGGGGCGGCCTGGCGATCCAGGGCAGTTCCAACGGCGGCTTGCTGGTGGGCGCGGTGGTCAACCAGCGGCCAGACTTGTTTGCCGCTGCCAACCCCGATGTCGGCGTGATGGACATGCTGCGCTTCGACCGGTTCACGGCAGGCCGGTTCTGGACGGACGATTACGGCGATCCGGCGCGGGAGGCAGACTGGCAAGTGCTGCGGGCCTATTCGCCCTATCACAACATCCGCAACGGCCTGCGCTATCCGGCGATCATGGTGACCACGGCCGATACCGACGATCGCGTGGTGCCGGCGCACAGCTTCAAGTATGTCGCCGCGCTGCAGGCGGCAGACATCGGTTCGGCGCCGCATCTTCTGCGGGTGGAGCAGGGCGCCGGGCACGGCGGCGGCAAGAGCGTGGACAAGGTAATTGCCGGCGGCGCCGACGTGCTGGCGTTCCTGGCGGCCTTTACCGGGCTTGGCCCCCCGCCTGCGGCAACGGTGCCGTAGGTTCCCCTTGCAGGCATGGCAGTCGCTCACTATCCGCAAGGATGGGACCACAACGGGATCGACCACAATGACCATGTTCGATGATCGCGAGCGCGCTTTCGAAGCCAAGTTCGCCCATGACGAGGAAATGCTGTTCCGGGTCCACGCCCGCCGCAACCGTCTGCTGGGCCAGTGGGCGGCCGAACGCATGAAGCTTACCCAGGCCGAGGCGGAAGCCTATTCCAAGTCTGTGGTGCATACCGATTTCGAGGAAGCGGGCGACGAGGACGTTGTGCGCAAGCTGCTGGGAGACCTGATCGCCGCCGGGGTCGACGTGAGCGAGGAAGAAATCCGCACGGCGCTCGATGCCAAGGCGGTCGATGCGCGCCGGCAGTTGATGGGCGAAGTCTGATGGCAATGGCCGCTGGCGATATCGAGGCGATGATCCGCGCGGCATTGCCCGATGCGCAAGTGACGATAACCGACCTGGCCGGGGACGGCGATCATTATGCCGCCCATGTCGTTTCGTCCGCCTTTGCGGGAATGAGCCGCGTAGCCCAGCACAAGGCCGTCTACGCAGCGCTTGGCGGCCGCATGGGCGGCGTGCTTCACGCCTTGCAACTGACCACCGCTGCCCCCAAATAAGCGGCGAAAGGAACCGATCCCCCATGTCTACCGAGCAGCGCATCGACGAAATCGTCAAGGGCAATGACGTTGTCCTGTTCATGAAAGGCACGCCGCTGTTCCCGCAGTGCGGGTTTTCCAGCCGTGCCGTGGCGATCCTCGAACGCCTTGGCGTCGAATATGCCAGCGTCGATGTCTTGCAGGACATGGAAATCCGCCAGGGCATCAAGGGCTATTCGGATTGGCCGACCATTCCGCAGCTCTACGTCAAGGGCGAATTCGTCGGCGGATCGGACATCATGATGGAAATGTTCGAAGCTGGCGAACTGGCCGAACTGATGGAAGAGGCGCAGGTCAAGCCGGCCTGACACCGCAGGCCCGGTATCGCCGGGCTGCGGCAACGCCTTGCCGGGGTGCATCCGGTTGCAAGCGCGGTCTCCCACCAGGAGGCCGCGTTTTCGTTTGGCTGGCGATGATAGCAGGTCCGGGGGAGGCGGAGCCATGGCGTTGGGGGTTACCAAGCTCCGCCTCGCGAAGAAGACATCTTCGGACGAAATTTATAATGCACGTACCATGCCAATTTCACCAGGGCGCTGTATTGTTGCGTTGCCGAGGCGCCGGCCGGCCCCTGCCACGCAGTAGATTGTAAACTGGGCCGACACCCTTGGTTTCGATGTTTGACGACGGGATTCCCTGCGTCGGCGGCATGGCGGCCAATCGCCGGTGCGTCCGGGCCCCGGTGCTGAACGAGCGCCATGCACTTGCATCCACATCCGAGAATATCCGACAGCGGGCGAAGAACCAGATCGCGGAGCCGGTGGCGCTTGGCGCAATACGTAAACCCCCCGATGTCCGGCGGCAAAACGTAGTAATCGCACCGCCGTAAGACCCGATTGGAGGTCTCGCCCCATGCCCGTTGCCCAGCCCCGAAACACCGCTCCTCTCCCTTCGCCCCTGCCGGCACAGGGACCTGCACCACGCTTGGCAACAGGGGGTGAAGACCCTGTATTCTCACCAGTTCATGCCTTGCAGCAGGAACTCTTGCCACTGGCCCAGCCAGCCAGTGCCCAGCGTGAGCCGCTCTATCCGCTGTGGCTGCGTATCGGTATCATCGGCGGCTCTTCGGCTTTTGCCTGGGCGCTGATCATCTGGAGCCTGCTGCAACTGCGCTAGGCGATTCGCCGCGCGACCGTCAGCTAACGAACCATCTCGGCTGTATCGCTCGCTGACGGGCTCGGCGGGCTGTTCCTATCATCCTCGCGATCTGGCGCCGTTTTGGGGCGCCACCCGATGTGGGGACAGCCAAGGTGAACCATCAGCACGATCTTGCCGCGCACACTGTGCTGGGCCGTCACGCGCCAGAGCGCGCGCGGGACAATGTCTCGCCGCTGTCGTTTCCAAGGCAACCCCCTCATGCGCCCGATGCGGATGCCGATCGGCGCCATCCGGGGTTGCAAGACCACCGCGAGAAGAGCGAAACATGGCTCCGTGCCATTGATGTGACCATGGCATTTGGTGCTCTCGTCGTCTTCCTGCCGCTCTTGCTGGTGATTGCCGCGCTGGTCCGCCTGTCGGATGGGGGGCCTGTGCTGTTTCGCCATCGCCGTGTGGGCGCGGGCGGCCGGCATTTCTCGTGCCTCAAGTTCCGCTCGATGTGTGTTGATGCCGATGTACGGCTGCGGCACGTGCTGGAAAGCGATTCTGCTGCCCGCGCGGAATGGGAAGCAACTCACAAGCTGCAGAACGACCCGCGCATTACATGCGTCGGTCGTCTTCTGCGCAAGAGCAGCCTCGACGAGTTGCCCCAGCTTATCAACGTGCTGCGGGGAGACATGAGCCTGGTTGGCCCGCGCCCGATCGTGGACGCGGAAGTGGTCCGCTATGGCCGCCACTTTACGGCCTATTGCGCGGTGCGCCCCGGTGTGACGGGCTTGTGGCAGGTGGCACGCCGCCACGATACCACGTATCGCCGCCGCGTTGCTTGCGACTTGCTGTATCGCCGGGCACGCTCGATCAGGCTGTATTTTCGCATTCTTATACTGACGGTGCCCAGTGTCGTCCTGGCGCGCGGCGCCTATTGAACGAATTTCGGGCAGGCCTTTTCCGGACGACCTGGATGTGGTCCGGTAAAACGCGAACGGGAGGAACACGCCAGCGCGTTCCTCCCGTAACGTGTAAGTAGTGACTAGGCTTCAGAACACTTGGACGTTCTTGTAAGCCGTTAGAAGATGATCAGCGCCAATCCGATCCAGAAAACCTGGCTAAGAGCCAAGCCGATCAACAGTCCCTTGGCGGCAGCAGTGCTTTCGCCGGCGGGCGCTTCATGGAACGAGACGAATCCATCTTCACGGAAAGACTGAGTAGACATCCTGCAACCCTTATAACCAGTGTTCTTTGCCATCACGGCACTTGGCCGTTGTCACTATTTACAACGTGTTACAGGGCCAGCTTGTTCCCGCTTCGCTCCTGCCGGTGCGGCCCCGAGTGGACGGATTGTTTCCGTTCCGCCTGGCCGCCTGAGACACGCTTTTCATAGCGGGGAATAGTTGTAAACCCGTGAATGCCACCGTTTTTGCGGGCGATTGCGATGCAACAGGGCAGGTGTTGCGCTGCACGTTTGCTCCATTTCTGCAGGGATCGCCATTCCTGCTGCACTGCAACCTTGGTGGCTAGCGCCTCTCATTTGACTGGTGATTGACAGCGCGGACAATATCGGGGCGGCTGACTAAAATCGCCCTGGACACGCCATTGTCTTGAAAATGACATAAAGTCAGCGAGATAGCTGGGCTCACCCATCCTGCGGCGCATGGTGTTGGCAGCGTTGAAGCGAACGTTTTTTGCGATGGATTGTGTGGTTTTGCGCCGTAAGGGCGGCTCTGGCCATGCTGCTCTAGCGAAGTGGGAGTTCGATCCTCCGGGCACCCGTGATTGTCCTTTGGGGCAAAGTCATTTTGGTGCACCGCAAAAACGTATTTTTTTACACGTATTCCACAGCCACGCTCCGGATGGCGCATTTTTGCCTGGATTTTTGCCGCCTAGTCTCTCGGTTACGGAGCCAACGCGCATGGACCCCGGGCGGCAAGGGCTTACCACCAAGCGGCAATCCACCGGGGGACGACGCAAGGATATGCTGCGAATCCATGTTGCCATTGCTACCGTTGGCCGCGCCGGCCTGGCGCGCCAGACGATCGATCTGCTGGTTGGGCAATCGCGCCAGCCTGATGGGGTGCTGGTTGTCGGGGCGAGTGAGGCTGATCTTGAAGGCCTTGGACACAGTGCTCTGCAGCCAGAACTGGCGCTGGCGGAACGGGGCCTGTGCCGGCAGCGCAATCGCGCCCTCGATCTGCTCGATGGGCGCACGGACGTGGTCATCTTCTTCGACGACGATTTCGTGCCTTCGCCCGATTACCTCGCTTCGGTAGAGCGTTTGTTCCTTGCCCACCCCGATATCGCCGGCATCACCGGCAATCTGGTCGGCGATGGCGTGCGCCATGGCGGCTATGGCATTGCCCAGGCTCAGGCGATGATTGCCGCGCAGACGCTGCTGCTCGATCCGGCCATCATCCCGCGCGAGGCGCTTTATGGCTGCAACATGGCTTTGCGCATGGCGCACGTCGGCAGCCTTCGGTTTGACGAGGCATTGCCCCTGTATGGCTGGCAGGAGGACATCGATTTTACCATGCGCTTGTCTCGGCGCGGCCGCCTTGTTTCCACGGGCCTGGTTTCGGGCGTCCACCTGGGGGTGAAAGGCGGGCGCACGTCGGGCCGTCGCCTGGGTTATTCGCAAGTGGCCAACATCGTTTATCTGCGGCGCAAGGGCACCATGCCGGTTGCGCTGGGCCGCAAGCTCTTGTGGCGCAACGTGGCGGCCAACCTGCTGTTGGCACTTTTCCCTGAACCGCATGTCGATCGCCTGGGCCGGTTGCGCGGCAATCTCCTCGCGTTTCTCGATCTCGTGCGGGGCCAGATCGATCCGCGCAAGATCGAGAGCATGTGATCCGGTGCGGCCGATCGCGTTCAATGGCAAGTTTCGGGCTGGCAAGCACAACGGTGTGTGGCGCGTTTCCGACCGCCTGATCCGCGAGGTCGATGGTCTCGTGGCAGCCATGCCAGCCAATACCCGCCCGGATGTGCGGGTGATCGTTCCGGCAGGGTGCCCTTCGGCCGAACCGTATGCCGCCGTTCGCGTTGAAGAAGATGCGCACGGCCCCAGCCAAAGTTGGGAACAGCGCCGCCTGCCGGCGCTCGCCCGTGGCAGCCTGCTGGTCAATCTCGCCAATCTTGCGCCGGTGCTGCATCATCCCAAGGTCACGATGCTGCACGATGCCCAGTTCTGCCGGCCCGATTGCTCCTATCCTTGGCGCCAGCGCATGGGATATCGCCTGCTGGCACCGCTGATGGCGCGCTCCAGCAAGCTGGTGCTGACCGTGTCGGACTATTCGCGGCGCGATCTGGCGCGCTATGGCGTGATCGGTCGCGCCCCGGTGGAAATCGTTCACAACGGCGCCGATCATATTCTGGAAGTGCCTGCCGATACCGGTGCTCTGGCGCAGCTCGGCCTGGCATCGCGCGAATACCTGCTGATGTTTGGCAGTGTGAAGGCTTACAAGAACAACCAGGTGGTGTTCGATGCTCTTGCCATGGCCAGTGCGTCTCATGCGGCCGGGCAGGGCTGGCCGCCGCGTCGCCTGGTGATCGTCGGGCCTGATCGCACGGCGCTGGAGGCGGCCGGCCTTCGCCCACCGGCCAACGCGGTCTTTGCCGGGAATTGCAACGATGCGGCGCTGCGCGCGCTGTACGAAGGTGCGCAGGCCCTGCTGTTTCCTTCGCGGACAGAGGGGTTTGGCTTGCCTCCGGTGGAGGCGATGCTGTGCCGCTGCCCGGTGATTGCCGCTCCCTGCGGCGCCGTTCCCGAAGTCTGTGGTGCCGCATCGCTTATGGCGGACCCCGATGATCCGGCCGCCTGGCTGGAACAGATCATGGCGCTCGAAACGCCATCCACGCGCGAAACCATGGTCGCCGCCGGCCTGACCCGTGCGCGCCACTATACCTGGGCCGGAGCAGGGCGAACACTGCTCAACCTGCTGATGGACTGCGCCGCGTGAACGAGGCGACGGGCCGATCGCTGGACCGGGCGCCATGGCGTGCCTGGTCGGCACGCGCCACGTCCTTTTGGCGCGGCGGCAGCTTTACCGCCGTGATCGCCATGGCTGCGCGGGCCAGCAGCCAACTGGCCCTGCTCGGCGTGACGCTGGTGGCTACGCGCACGCTCCTGCCGGCGGATTTCGGTGTCTTTGCCATCGCCGCCGCACTGCTCACGCTTTCGCGCACCATGCTCTATACCGGGCCGTTCGAATATGTCCTCAAGGCGGCCGAGGCTGATGGCCCACACGTGGCCAGCGCCGGGTTGGCGGCCAACCTGATCGTGGCCCTGGCCTGGGTCGCCTTGCTGTCGGCCTGCGGGCTCGCTGCGCCGTCCGTGTTCCGGGGGCAGGGCGTGGCCATGTTGCTGTTCTGCCTGGCGCCCTCCAATCTTCTTGCCGCGCTGGCCGGCTGGGAAGAGGCCATGCTTCTGCGCGGGCAGCAGGTGCGCCGCTATTACGCCATCACCATGACGACGGAAATTGCCGCGGGCCTGGGTGCCGCAGTGCTGCTCGTGCTGGGCTGGGGGCTTTGGGCGCTGGTCGCGCAAGTCTATGCGCGGCTGGTGATTTTCGTCCTTGCCTATCGCGCAGTGCTGGTGCTGCCGGAATTGCCATGGCCAGCCTGGGCGCAGACGCGCAAGGTCCTGGCCTGGTCCTGGAGCCGTTATGGCTCGGTCATGGTCGGGTTCTTGGCCAATTACAGCGGAGACCTGCTGCTCGGCGTGGTCTTTTCGCCCGCCGCTTCCGGCCTCTATCGCGCGGGCAATCGCGTGGTTTCCGCGCTGGCAGACATGTTCGTGCAGCCCGCCGGCCTTCTCGTCACCACCGGCCTTGCCGCCCAGCGCGCGCGGGGCGATGCCGGGGATGGCGCCTCGCTCAAGCTGTCGGGCCTGTTCGGCGCGCTATGCTGGCCCGCGTTGGCAGGCCTGGCCGTGGTGTCTGACGACATTGCGCCGGTGGTGCTTGGGCCGGCATGGGCGGGAGCAGGGCCGATCATCGCGGTATTCTGCCTGGCGCGCATGGCTGCCCTGCCGATCGCGGTGGCCTCGGCCGTCCTGGTGATCGAGGATCGCCAACACCGCGTTCTGTGGATTCAATCCGCCGCTGCGATCGCCACCGCCATGCTGACTCTCGCCCTGGCCCACCAAGGCCCGATCGCTGCGGCACTGGCAACCGCGCTGGTGGCCCTCGGCTGGGCCGCAGCGCTGGCCCTGGCCGCCTGCCAATCTCGCCGCGTGACCGGTGCAGCCCTGCGCGAACTGGCCACGCTTGTCGTCTGGCCCACGCTCGCTACGCTTGCCCTGGCGTGGAGCGCCCGCCTGCTGGCGCTGCACTGGCGCCTGGCGCCGTTGCAGACCCTCGCACTGGTCATCCCGCTGGGCCTGGCCGGCTGGGGCCTGTCGGTCCACACCGTGCGGAGAGCGTTGCGCGCGGGGGTGGCGGCATTGGGCCGGTAAAGCTGTGGCCCCCCTGTCTACACACCGGACATGATCAAAGGCTGTTGGCTGCAAAGCCGAATGCGAATGGCTGGCCGTTGCAATAGAGGCGGTAAGCTGCCCGTCGCCTTCGGGGCAGTCGCACTCTATAGCCGTCCACGCTTCGCGAAGGCCCCCAAGACATGCGCGCTTTCCTTGGGTGTGCGCTGGAAAGTCACTGGGTCAACCGCAACAAGGCCATAGCGGCTGGTGTATGTGCCCCATTCATAGTTATCGAGCAGCGACCAGTGCAGATAGCCCATCAGAGGAACGCCCTCTGCCATGGCCAGCCCCAATTCCTTCAACGTTCCCAACGTGTAGCGAATGCGCTTGGCGTCGTCTTTCGTGTCTATGCCGTTTTCGGTGATCAGCACCGGTTTGCCCGTGGCGGCGTGCGCCTGCCGTGCGCAATTCGCGAGGCTCTGATAATCCAGAGTAAAGAAGCCGTTATATTCCGATCCCTTGGGCGCCGATGTCGGTCCCTTGTCGTTAAGATACAGCGGCCAGTAATTCTGGACCCCGACGAAATCGCCGGCTTCCTTGACAGCCGCCATCCAGGGCCCGTCGATCTTGTCGCGGACGGCATCGGCAATGTTGTTAGGGCCTACCCCGCGATAATCAATCGAGGCGAGGCACACGCCCGTCGGCAGGTCTCCACGCACGGACTTGATTGCGGAAAAGGCCAGTTTGTGTGCGGCGACCATCGCGGCGACACCTGCATCAGGATCGATTGTTTTCCAGGTGATGAAGCGATCGCTGCCCGCGGCCTTGCCGGCGGCTGCCGCCATGGCTGCAATAGTCTTGCGCAATGCTCCCCGCGAAAGCACGTCGATGATTACCGGTGCCTGCGGCTCGTTGAGAGTGAAGGCGCAATGCATGCCATCGGCCAGATGCTCGGCTGCCTTTCGACAGTACCGCGCGAAAATGCTTGGCCCGTCCGGACGCATCATGCCTCCCGAGGCCGCAAACCAGACTGGAGTGGTATAGTGATTGAATGTCACCGCAGGGCGGATGCCCGCCTTGTGGCAGTAGGCGATAACCCGCTTGTAGTAGTCGAGCATGGCTAGCGAGAATTGACCGTCGCTGGGCTCGATCCGCGACCATTCGATGGAAAAGCGATAGGTGTTGAAGCCGAGGGCCTTGATCAGATCGATGTCCTGCTGGAAGCGATGGAGACTGTCGCAGGCATCTCCCGACCGCTCTTGAAAGATAGTGGGCTTCACATTCTCCATGAGCCACGCGTCGGAATTGACGTTGTTGCCCTCGATCTGGTGGCCGGCGGTGGACACGCCCCAAAGGAAGGAGGCCGGCATCGTGCGCGCGCCCGCTCTCGCGTCCGGCAACGAAACGCGCTTAGCTTGGGCCGGCCCGGCTGATATGCCCATGCCCAACCCAGCAGCGCCCGCCGCAGCAACGCCTAAGACGCTCCGTCGGCTCAGCCCTTGTACAGCAACGGTCTGGTCGGTGTCACGGCTCGACGGCATTGGCCTCTTCCCTATTTGGTTCGTGGTTCGACCTTACGGCTGCTCTCTTCCAATGCAACAAAAAGAACGCAAGCGTTCTATATTCATCGGCTTCTCACGCTGGGCGGAAGCTGGCGCCCCGCCGCCTCATCCATCGCTTCACCATGCGCCAGCGCCCAATCGCACAGGGCTTCGAATGGTTGCCGCAGCGACTGGCCGAGTGGTGTAATTGCATATTCCACCCCGATCGGGGCCGTTGGCAGGACGGTGCGCGTCACCAGGCCGTTGCGTTCGAGACGCTTGAGCGCATCGGCCAGGGCCTTGTGGGTGATGCCGTTCAGCCGCCGCTTGATCTCGTTGAAACGCGATGGCTTGGGGCAGATCACGATCAGGATCATGATTGTCCACTTGTCCGCGATCCGGTCGAGGACGGGCCTGATCTGCGCCATGTCCGACAGGGCGCGGTTCGAAGCGCGGACGAGATCGGTATCCTCGGTGATATCTAGGCTATCCATAGTGCGTTCTTGATAGCAGATATTCGCTGTATATCTAGTTCCCCGACTATATCATGCCGGGAACACAAAGATGTATCAGATGAAGGACAAAGTGGCGCTGGTCGTGGGCGGCGCCAAGGGGATCGGGCTGGCGGTGGCCAAGCGGCTGGCAGCAGAAGGCGCAGCGGTATTCTTTACCGGCCGCGCGGCCGATCAGGTCAAAGCGGCAGCAGCGGAGATTGGGCATGGCGCGACCGGGCTGGTGGCCGACGCTGGATCACCGCAAGATTTGCAACGCGTGGTGTCTGCGGTGCGAGACGCGCATGGTCGCCTTGATGCCTTGGTGCTCAACGCGGGCCTTAGTGAACCTGCCGCGTTCGCGGAAATCACCGCCGACCTTTTCGACCGGCATTTTGCTGTGAATGTTCGCAGCGCCGTCCATGGCCTGAATGCTGCGATCGATACGCTGCGCGAAGGGGCCAGTGTCGTGCTCATGGGGTCGGTGGCCGGGTCTATCGCCGTCGAAAACTATAGCACTTATGCCGCCAAGGCCGCCTTGCGTTCTTATGCCCGCACTTGGGCAGTCGAACTTGCGCCGCGTGGCATTCGCGTCAATGTCGTCTCGCCAGGGCCGACCGACACGGAAATGATGGCGCGTGTTCCCGCCGATGCGCGGGCGGCGTTGATAGCGCCCATACCGCTTGGCCGCATGGCCAGGCCCGATGAAGTGGCCGCCGCCGCGTTGTTCCTGCTCAGCGACGAGGCCAGCTTCACCACGGGGGCGGAACTGTTCGTCGATGGGGGCATGGGCCAAGCCTGACGCCGGCCGATCGGCGGCTGCCTCAGTCGCCCGCCAGCGTCCTGCGCAGCCTCTTCTTCACCAGCCACGCTTCCAGCACGCGTCCGATCACATAGAGTGCGGCGAACAGGCTGGCGAAGACATAGGCAGAGGTTGGCGAATACTTGTCGCCCTTGCGATCGGGCTTCTTGCCATCCTTTTCGGGAGCCGGGGCGCCCAGGGCCTTGTCGATGGGGTTCATCGTCAGGGCCTGGTCCTTCTTGGCGTCCTTTTTCTTGTCGGCCTTGGCCTTTTCCGCAGCCTTGGTGGCCGGTTCCTGCCACTGGCCTACCGCGATGGTTAGCTGCGCAAAGGCAAGAAACAGCAGCGGCGCCAGAAAGCACAACAGCAGCGCGCGGCTGATCAGGTGATAGCGCAGCACGGGGCCGGCGCCGCCCTGCTCCACATGCAGCGTGCCGTTCTCGAACACGGCCAGCTTGTCTTGCGCCGCCGGGTCTGTCTTGCTGAAGCGCAGGGCATCGGCGGCGCGGTGCTGGCTGGTGCCGGGCTGACGCAGCAGGGATTGCAGCCGGGCAAACGCGTCCTCGCTGGTCTGGCCGGCGGGCAGGTCCACGCTGCCGCGGATGTGCCAGATCCAGTCGATCAAGCGAAGGTTCATGGGTGATCCACGGTGGGCGGCGCGGCGGGGCAGGGTGCTTGCGGTGGTCGCGTTCATTCTGCCGGCACCGCCTGTGCCGGGCGGGCCAGCTTGCCCTTGATCGTGCGCCATGCGTCGGTGAAAGGATAGGTCATCTGTTCTGCAATGCCCATGCGGCGTCCGCCCTCCATGCCCAGCAGTTCCGCCTCGCCATCCACGCATGTGCCAAACATGCGGTCGATGAAGATGTAGGTATTGGTGAAGTTGCTGCGGCTGGCTTCAAAGTCTTGCGAGTGGTGCAGGCTGTGATGCTCGGTGGTGTGGAACAGGAACCGCCACCAGCGCGGCGAATTGAACCGCACATTGATGTGCTGATAGCTGCCCACGGCCAGCCCGATCGCGCCCGCCAGCAGGAAGGCGCGTGGCACGAAATCGAAGAAGCCGCCGATGCCCAGGCCGATCAGGAACAACTCGATCGGATTGCCCACGGCACCCTTGTTGATGTTAAGCTGGGTAATGTAGTGATGCACCGAATGCGGCAGCCACAGCGGATACCAATTGTGCATCCCGCGATGCATCCAATACTGTCCGAAATCGAAGATGAACGAGACGATGAGCGCCTGCACCAGTATCGGCAGGCCCATGAACCAGCTGAAAGCTTTCAGGTGGAACGAGTCCTGGATGGCTCCCACCATGACGTCCGAACCGATAAACCCGTCGACCAGGCGAAGAACCGTGTAGCCAAGCCCCACATAGAACAAATCTGTGGTTACTTCCTTCCACGTTATTTGCCAGCTTTCATGGCGTGGAAAGAAAAACTCAAGTCCCATCAGGAATACACGAAACCCGATGCCAATGCCGATCGCCACCGATGCCTTGGCAATCGAGTTGGGCGCATAGTACCAGAACAGGATCAGCGCAAACAGCACGCTCGGCTGAAAATATGAGAAAAACAGGCGTTTGAATGCCCCACCTTCCACGCGGGGAATGTTTTCCCAGCCCACCGTGACCGGTGCCTGGGTGCCTATCAGCCGCTTGCCGACCAGAACGCCTTCCATATGCCTGTCCTCGTAATACTTGGATACCGGGTCCAGTAATACTAACTGAAGACATGGTAATACGGATCGAATGCTTCGTCTATACCGTATTGCACTTGCATATGGCTGAAAATCCCTTGGAATTCAGCCATTCTGCTCACTATGTCCAAATGAGGATGGTGCAGTGCACCCTATCGCGAGGCTGGTAGGTCGGCGGCAAGGCGTCCTGGCACTCCCGATTCGCGGCAGGAAACGTTCTTGCCTTGCGTGGCGGGAGCCGATGCTTCGATATCCAACCGCTACCAGCGCGACTTGGCGCTGGGCGGCAAGGCGTCGAGCGCGTCGGGATTGCGCCGCGCCCAATCATACAGCAGTTCGATCGGCTCGATGAACCGCAGGCCGAGCGGGGTCAGTTCGTATTCGACGGCCGGCGGGATCGTGCCATGGACATGGCGGATCAGCAGTTGTCGCTCTTCCATGTCGCGCAGGGTCTGCGTCAGCATCTTCTTGGAAATGCCCGGCAGCGAGCGCAGCAGCACGCCGGTCCGGGCCCGGCCGCCATGGCGCGCATGGAGCGTGTGCAGGATCATGCTCAGCCATTTGGTGCTGAACAGGTCGAGCGTCCGGCGCGGGGCGCAATCCTCGCGCCATTCTTCCTCGGGTGTGCCTGGCTTCACGGTGCTGCCTTTGCGATGGGTGGGGACCTTAGGGTGCCTATGTCCCCGTTTGGTGCCTTCTAGCGCCGCGCGCAGGCAGTGCCTAGCTCAAGGCGCAGATCACAAGGAGATATGGCTATGGGCAAGACCGCACTCGTTGTCGGCGCGAGCGGCATCGTCGGCAGCGCGACCGCGCAATTGCTGGTGGAACAGAGCTGGTCCGTTCTCGGGCTGGCACGCAATCCGATGCCGCAAGAGGGCGTCATCCCCGTTCCGGCGGACATGCAGAACACGGAAAGCCTGGCCGCCGCCTTGGCTGGCCACGCGCCCGAGGCGGTGTTCATCGCCACCTGGTCGCGCCAGGCCAACGAGGCAGAGAACATCCGCGTCAATGCCGCCATGGTCCGCAATCTGCTCGATGCCCTGCGCCCGGCCGATAGCGTGCGCCATGTCGCACTCGTCACCGGTCTCAAGCATTACCTTGGCCCGTTCGAGGCCTATGGCAAGGGCGCCCTGCCGCAAACCCCGTTTCGTGAGGAGCAGGAGCGGCTCGATGTCGAGAATTTCTACTATGCGCAGGAAGACGAACTGTTCGCTGCCGCCGCGCGCGACGGCTTTGGCTGGAGCGTGCATCGCCCGCACACCGTGATCGGCAAGGCCGTGGGCAACGCCATGAACATGGGCACCACGCTGGCGGCTTATGCCACGCTGTGCCGGGAAACCGGGCGGCCGTTCCACTTTCCGGGCTCGGCCACGCAGTGGAACGGACTGACCGACATGACCGACGCGCGGCTGCTGGCCCGCCATCTGCTGTGGGCGACACAAACGCCGGCAGCGCGCGACCAGGCGTTCAATGTCGTCAATGGCGACGTCTTCCGCTGGAGCTGGATGTGGGGCCGCATCGCCGACTGGTTCGGTCTGGCGCCCGCGTCCTTCGATGGCGAGATCATGCCGCTCGAAGTGCAGATGGCGCAGGATGCCCCGCTGTGGCACCACATCGCCGCGCGCGAGGAGTTGGCCGAAGCCGATCTGTGGCGTCTTGCCTCGCCCTGGCACACCGACGCCGACCTGGGCCGACCGATCGAGGTCGTCACCGACATGAGCAAGAGCCGCAAGCTGGGCTTTGCCGCCTACCAGCCGACCGACGAGGCGTTCTTCGATCTCTTCGCCCGGTTGCGGGCTGACCGGCTGATTCCGTGAGAGTGGGGTGGTGGGCTCGCCGGAATGTCCAGAAGACATGGAGCGCAAATCGGCCGCAATTCCCGCACCTTGGCTAAAATCGAACGGTTCCGTACTTTTACGTTGACAAATTTCGATATGTCCTATGTGGTCCGACATCGTGAGACGGAGAAGCTCACGGATTAATTCCAAGACGCGAAGGTGGAATTTATGATGCGGGTAGGGAGCGGAAGATCACTGACGCAATTCGATCGTCGTTCCGCACTGAAGACTCTTGGCTGTCATGCGCTTGTCCTGCCGGCGTCGATGAGCAGCGCCTTCGCGCGAACAGGCGGGCGCAAAGCTGCGTTTCGCAACGGTCTATGTGCTTCGGAGTTCGCCGCGCCGTTGCTTGATGGCCACGTATCGTTTTCCGACGGCAAGCGCGTGGCAACCAACTTGCTCACGTTGCAACGTTTGATGATGGCGCACGGATCGAATGAGATCTTCGTTCGGATGGGAAGTGGCGGGGGCGCCGACGGCAAAGGCTTTTTGAGTGCCATGCGCCGCGCCGCGTTGGCAAAAGCCGTCGGTCTGCCGCTGAACCCTGAACTCCTGCTATGTGCTCGCTATGGAGACATGGGCGGTCAACCCGAGCCGGACTTCTCTGCCTATCCAACCATTAAACTGAGTGGCGCGTGGCATCAGCTTTGTCTTGATGAGATGCGCAGTGCCGTGCGGGAATATGCGGCTATCACCGCCAGGCGGATCGTCGCCACCGGCGCGGAGATAAATGTTTGGGACATTGGCAACGAGGTTGAGTTCGGCATTGCCGGGGTTGCGCTGCCGCCGATGGTCCCGACTATCGGTGGCCCAGGTTGGCAATACCGCGCGCCTGATCGCGTCGATCCCGAAATCGGCAAAATGACGCTCGGGCGGTTCCTTGCCCTATCGACCGACGATCAGGTGGCCTGGGGCAAGGCACACCTCTGGAACCACGTCGGAAGTATCCTTGCAGCGGCCGCCGAGGGCATTCGATCGGTCGTACCGTCTGCTCGGTTTGCGACCCACACGAGCACCGTTGCAGCGATGATGCCGGAGGTGTTCGTAGGTTTTCACGAAGCTGTCGAGGCTTCCGGCTTTAACGCTGAGGCTCTTGGCATGTCGTTCTATCCCACGAGCACCTCGCGCATAGAAGCGCGCTATGAAAAATTCAAAGAAGCAACCGTTCGCGCAAGCAGCCGCATAGGTAAGCCTGTATATATCGCCGAATATGCTTATGCGGCAGGTCCGGTTACATACGGCGGCGAGAATTGGGCAAATCCCATCGAGGGCTATCCCTGTACGCCCGAGGGGCAGGCGCGTTTCACCCACGATATCGTCGCCTGGGGCGTCGGCAAAAATCTTCTGTCAGGCATTCGCCCATGGGCGCCGGATTATGTCGATGGCTCCTGGCAGGGAATGGCACTGTTCGACAGGTCGGATCGTGGGCTATCGCTGGCCCGCCCGGCATTATCCGTCATTGCGAGTGCTTCACGTAAAGCACTATGAAATGGAAGGCGTTTTGTTGGCTTTCTCCCACTTGGAGTTCCGGGGGGACGGGCACTGACACTCCGCAATCAATGGCGACCGGCCCCTTTCGCAGCGCCTGCGGCCCGGCATCCCCCCCGGTGGGGGAGGCTCTGGTGGCTTCAGCCTTCGACCTGCTCGCTCCAGGCCAGCCATTGCGCTTCGGTGGCGGCGAGTTCGGTTTCCAGGTCGGCGCGCAGTTTGGCCAGGGCGCCCATGTTCATGGTGGCGAGGGCCTTTGGCGCCTTGGCGGGATCGGCCAGGGTCGCGTCCACTTCGGCGATGCGCGCCTGTAGCTTGGCCATGTCCTTTTCGGCCTTGCTGATCCGCTTGCCCAGTTCGCGCATGGCCTGCCACGCCGCCTGGGCTGCGGCCTTGTCGACCGCTGGCTTGGCGCCGCCGCCCTTGGCCGGGGCATCGGCCTTGGGCTGGTTCCGGCCCAGCACGAAGTCGATGTAATCCTCCATGCTGCCGTCATAGGGAACGGCCGCCCCGTTATCGACCAGCACCAGGCGGTCGGCGGTCATTTCCACCATGTGGCGATCGTGGCTGATCAGGATCACGGCGCCCTGGTAGTCATTGAGCGCCTGGACCAGCGCCTCGCGTGCGTCCACGTCCAGGTGGTTGGTCGGTTCGTCGAGGATCAGCAGGTGCGGCGCATCGCGCGTCACCAGCGCCAGCGCCAGTCGTGCGCGCTCCCCGCCCGAAAGTTGCGACACCGCCGTGGTGGCCTTGTTGCCGGAAAAGCCGAAGCGGCCCAACTGCGCGCGCACGGCGCCGGGGGTCTTGCCGGTCATCGCCCGGGTCATGTGCACCAGCGGCGTATCGCCGCCGGCCAGTTCTTCCACCTGGTATTGCGTGAAGTATCCGATGGCGAGCTTGCCCGAGGTGGTCATGCCGCCTTCCATCACGGGCAATTGCCCGGCCAGCAGCCGCGCCAGCGTGGTCTTGCCGTTGCCGTTGCGACCGAGCAGGGCGATGCGGTCATCCGGGTCGATGCGCAGGTTCAGCCGCTTGAGGATCGGCGTCTCGGGCACGTAGCCAACCGCCGCCATGTCCAGCGTGATCAGCGGCGGGCGCAACTCGCTGGGCGAGGGGAAATCGAACGTCAGGCTGGGGTCTTCCAGCATGGCCATCACGGGCTGCATCTTGGCCAGCATCTTGGCGCGCGATTGCGCCTGCTTGGCGGTGGAGGCGCGGGCGCTGTTGCGGCGGACATAGTCCTGCAACTTGGCGCGCTGGGCATCCTGCGAAGCCTTGGCGGCGGCGGCCTGCGCGGCGCGCTCGGCACGCTGGCGCTCGAAGCTGTCATAGCCGCCGGGATAGAGCGTGACCTTGCCGCCCTGCAGGTGGAGGATGTTGTCCACCACGTTGTTGAGCAGATCGCGTTCGTGGCTGATCACGATCAGCGTGCCGGGATAGCCGCGCAGGAAATTTTCCAGCCACAGCGTCGCTTCCAGGTCGAGGTGGTTCGACGGTTCGTCGAGCAGCAGCACATCGGGCTGGGAAAACAGCAGCGAGGCCAGCGCCACGCGCATCTTCCACCCGCCCGAAAAGCTGTCGAGCGGCTGGGCCTGCATCGCTTCGTCAAAGCCCAGGCCGATCAGGATGCGCGCGGCCCGCGCCGGCGCGGTATAGGCGTCGATGGCGATCAGCCGCTCGTGCACATCGGCCAGCCGATCGGGATCGGTGCAGGTATCGGCTTCCACCAGCAGGGCAGCCCGCTCGGTGTCGGCGGCCAACACGGTTTCAAACGGCGTGGCCGTGCCGGTCGGCGCTTCCTGCGCGATATAGCCCAGGCGTGCGCGCCGGGGCATGTCCACGCTGCCCTCGTCGGGCTCGATCTGTCCGATCAGCACTTTCATCAGCGTGGATTTGCCCGCGCCGTTGCGGCCGATCAGGCCAACGCGCGCGCCGGTGGGCACGGTGGCCGAGGCGCGATCGATGATGGTGCGGCCGCCCAGGCGCACGGTGATGCCGGAAATGGTGAGCATGGCCGTGCGCCTAGCGATGTGAAGCCGTTAGAACAAGCCGCGATAGGCCCCGCCATCGAGCGTGAGGCACTGGCCCGAGATATATCCGGCCTGCGCCGCGCACAGAAAGGCGCAAGCATCGCCAAACTCCGCTGGCTCGCCAATCCGCCCCGCCGGTCCGCGCGCGCCGATCCGGGCGTAGGCTTCGTCCAGTGAAACCCCCTCCTCGTCGACATAGCGCTGCGCCAGGCTTTTCAGCCGGTCGGTGTCGAACGGGCCGGGCAACAGGTTGTTGACCGTCACGTTGTCGGCCACGCAATCGAATTGCAGCACTTTGCTCATTGCCATCAGGCCCGCGCGAGCGGAAACCGAAAGGCCCATGTCCACCTGCGGCATCAGCACCTGGGCCGAGGTGATATTGACGATGCGGCCGAACTTGCGCGCGCGCATGCCGCCAACCACGGCCTTGATCAGCGCCAGCGGCGTCAGCATGTTGGCATGGAGCGCCGCCAGGAAATCGGCATCGTCGAGCGTTTCGAACCGCCCGGCGCGCGGGCCGTGGTTGTTGTTGACCAGAATGTCGGGTTCCGGGCAGGCGCGCAGCAACGCGGCCCGGCCTTCTTCGGTATTGAGGTCGGCCACCACCGGGGTGACCGTCGCGCCGGTATGCTGGCTGATGTCAGCAGCCGCCGCGTCGAGATGGACGCCGTCTCGGCCATTGATCCACACTTGCGCGCCTTCGCGTGCCAGGGCTGTGGCACAGGCCAGACCCAGCCCCTTCGAAGATGCACAGATCAGTGCCTTGCGTCCGCCGATACCCAGATCCATGGTTCAATCCTTGCCTTGGCGCGTAGATGCATCGCCCGCTTGCGATCTATCGCAAACACCGTGGGGAACAAGCAGCACCGATGATGCGTTCGGCTTATGTCGAAGCGCCCCACCCTTGCGCCGAGACGTTACAAGGGGCCTTCAACGCTATGCCAATCCATTGCCACACGGTGATAATTTGCTAATCGCCCGACTGTGCCCCGCTTGAAACCATCCATCTCCACGGGCAAGGCTGCGGTCCTTGCGCTGACACTGGCCTGCGCCGCCTGCGTCAGCACCGCGCCGCGCGTGTCGGATCCGGGCCTGCCGGCGGTGGACGAGGGCGAGGCCGATCCCGCGCCCTGGTGGAGCAAGGCAGGCGATCCCGTTTTGGCGCAGGTCATCGGCCAGGGGCTTGCCCATGACGCAGCGCTGGCGTGCAGTGCGTGGCAGTTGCAGGGCGATGCGGCGCGCATGGATGCCCATCGCCGCCACTTGGGCGGCCGGCTTGCCAGCCTGATGAAAAAGCCCGCCGTTCCACAAGGACCGGCAGCAGGGGCCTATAGCCACGCGGACCTGGTCAATAGCCGCGCTGCCGATATGGCAGGGGCCTATCTCGGCGTGCGCCTCGCCCAGGCACGCCTCGCCGCGCGGCGCGCTGCCGTCGCCCCATGGCAAGACAATACCGAAATCGCTCGCTTCCGGCGTGAGGCCGGGCTGGTTTCGGCGATCGACAGTTCCCTGGGCGGCGTGATGGTCGATCTCGATGCCGATGCCGTGGCGCAGGCGCAGGCCGACGTGAACCAGCAGATCGCGCGTCTCGCATCGCAAACCGGGCTGGCCGCCGATGCGCTGGCGGCGCTTGTGGGTGAGGGCGGCGGGGTGCCGACACTGTCTGATCTTGCCGCCCAACCGCCGCGCCGCGCTGCGTTGATGGCCCTGCGCCAGCAGCAGGCGCAAGCCGTGCTCGACGGCAGAACGAGCGCGGACGACGCGCGCGTGGCATTGGACAATGCCCGGACCGCCAGCGATCAAGCGATTGACCGGGCTGCCAAAACCCTCGCCATGGCGCGAGACCGCGTGGAGGCGAGCGCGCGCAGCCTGGCGCAAGCGGAACGGACGGTGCGCGATGCGCGGTCCGGCTATCGGGCCGGCGCCGAAACCTTCGCCACGCTTTATGTTGCCGAAGCTTCGGCGCTTGCAGCGGCAGAGGCCGACGCTGCGGCGCGGGCCAGCCTTGCACAGGCGCAAGTTCAACTGTGGGCCGCGCAAGGGCTAGGGTGGACCACCGCCGATCTCGCCCTGCCGACATCCGCACAGGCGGCCTCGCCATGTCCCGCGCAGCCATGACCGAGGGCGATCTCGACGCCTTTCTCGGCGCCCAACCCCGGCGCCGGGCCGCGCGATGGAGCCTGGCCTTCGCGCTGCTGTTGGCCGCCGTGGCGGCGTTCTGGCTGTTGGTCCGGTTTGTGGATGGGCCGGATCTGCCCTACTACAGCGTGCCTTTGGAACGCGGCAGTCTCACGCCCACCATCAGCGCCACGGGCACGCTCCACGCCGAAGACGAAGTTCTCCTGCGCGCGCCACAAGGTGGCGTGGTCCATAGCCTGCTCGGGCCAGGCGATGGCGTTGTGCGCGCTGGCCAGCCCATTGCCGTGCTCGACTCTGCACCGTTCGAAGCCGCCCTTGCCAGCGCAGAGGCAGCCCGCGCCGCAGCGGAAACCACCCTGGTGGCCGCGCAGGCCCAGGTAGACGCGGCAAGAACGCGGATGGACCGCTATGACGGGGTGTGGCGCCGTTCGGGCGGGCGAGTGCCTTCGCTCAACGAAATGGATAGCGCCCGGTCCGATCTTTCGCGAACAATGGCGGCCTTGGCCAGTGCCATGGCTGGCGTGGCCAAGGCGCGCAACGATGAAGTGCTGGCGCGCCGCCGCCTGGCAGATGCCACGATCCGCGCGCCTTTCGATGGCGTGGTGGTGTCGCGCGCCGTGGCGCCGGGCGGCATGGTGGAACCGGGCGCGCCCTTGCTGTCGCTCGCCACCGGGCTCGATCGGCTGGTCGTGACCGTGCCTCTGTCAGCCGCCGACGCGCAACGCATTGCCGGCAATGCACGCGCCCACGTGCTGCTCGCCGGCATGGCCGACAAGGTGCGCAGCGCCCGGCTGGTGCGCATGGACCCGGCGGCCGATGTCAGCGGATCGGGCCGTATCGGCGTTTTTGCACTCGATCCACCCGCGCCGGGAGACGGCTCCGCAGTGCAGTTGCGGCCCGGCATGAATGCCACGGTCGCGATCGATCTGCCCGCGCGCGAAGCGGTGCTGCTGGTGCCCAATGCGGCGCTGGGCTTTACCCCCGATGGCGTCACGCCGCGGCCGGGCACGCTCTATGTCCTTTCCGCCGATAACGAACCGCGCCAGGTGGCCGTTGCCACGGGCGCCAGCGATGGCAAGCGCACCGAAGTGCTGGCAACCGGCCTGGAGCCGGGCGAGCAAGTGATTATCGGCCGTCGCGCGGCACAGGACAGGCCGTGAGCATCGCGGGGCGGAACCCGAAACCGAAACCACAGGGCGGCGTTGGGCAGGCATGATCGATCCCAAAGATATTTCCAACCGCGCCGGGCGCAGCGGCGTTTCGCGCCGCTCGTTCGGCGCTGCCGCGTTCGGAATGGCGGCGCTCGCCGCTTTTCCTGGCCGGCTCATGGCGCAGACCGTCGCGGGTAACCTTGGCCCGGCCCGGCCATTTTCGTGGGACATCCTGGTGGCGATGGCACAGGCGTCGTCCCGCCGGCCGTTTGCGGCGCGCCCGGTCTCGACTCACGCGGCCCCTACCTTCGATGATGCCGCACGGCTGACGTATGATGCGGCACAAAGCCTTCCCGGCCATGTCCGCCTGTTCCCCACCCGGCTGGAGACGGCGCCGTTTGCCGTGGGCGTCCATGTCGTCAGCGGCGGCCAGGCCCGCGCGGTCGTCAATACCCAGGGCTTGTTCGGTGCGGCCCAAAACGTCGATCCAGCCGGTTTTCGCGTGATGCATGCCGATGGTCATGGCGATTGGCTGGCCTTCCTGGGGGCGTCCTATTTTCGCGCGGCGGGAGAGAAAGACCAATATGGCCTATCCGCACGCGGGATCGCGGTGGACACCGGCACGATGCCGGGCGCAGAGGAATTTCCCGAATTCACCCAGTTCTGGATCGAGGACCTGGGCGGCGCGGAAGGGCGTCAACGGCTGGTGATTCACGCCCTGCTCGAAGGGCCTTCGTTGACCGGCGCCTATGCGATCGACACGCGCCAGACAGAAACAGGCGTGGTGCAGGACGTAAAAGTCACGCTGTTCCTGCGCAAGGACGTGGCCGGTTTGGGCATCGCGCCGATGACCAGCATGTTCTGCTTTGACGAGGCCACGCGCATCGAGCACCGCGACTGGCGGCCCGAAGTGCATGATTCCGATGGTCTTGCCATTCTATTGGCCGATGGCGAACGCATCTGGCGCCCGCTCGAAAACCCGCCCGAACCGCGCACGAACACCTTTCGCGCCAATGCGGTGCGCGGCTTTGGCCTGCTTCAGCGTGACCAGGCATTCGATCACTACCAGGATGACCTGGCGTTCTACGATCGCCGCCCATCGTTGTGGGTAGAGCCTCAGGGCGATTGGGGCGCTGGCGCTGTCGTGCTCTATGCCTTTGGGACGATCTCCGAAAACGTCGACAACATTGCGGCTTTCTGGCTCAGCGATCGCCCGGCCAAGGCGGGCCAACGGCAGGATTTCGCCTATCGTCTCAACTGGACCAGCCGTGATCCGATGGCCAATGGCAATGCCCGCTGCGTCAAGGTCTTTGCCGGGCCTGGCGGGGTGCCGGGGGGTGATCCAATTGCCGGGGCTACGCGCTACGTTCTCGATTTCGAAGGGGATTCCCTCGCTGGCTTGAACCGAAGCAGCGGCGTGACGGCCGAACTGGATCTCCCGCCCGCCGCGATCCTCCACAACGCGGCCGGGCCCATTGCCGGGCGCGACCGCCAGTGGCGCGTGACGTTGGATATCAAGACGCAAGGCCTTGCAGCGCGCGAGTTCCGCCTGTTTCTCAAGCGCGGCGGCGGCGCGCTCAGCGAGACGGTGATCAAGGCGATCCAGCCGTGAACATGGCGCCGCCTCCGCGCGCACCGGCCGTGATGCTGCCCGCGCCGGCGCCATTGGCGATGCCGGTACAGCGATTGTTCGGCAATGCCCCCGCGCGGCGCGAACTGGAAACCCGTCCGCACGGCTTGCTCGTCAGGCGGGCACTGCTGATTGCGCTGACGGCCGTGCTGGGCCTTGCCGCATCAAGCGAAGTGCGCGCGGCCTTTTCGCGCGACGGCCTCGATCCGATCGAGGTGGCATTGCTTGTGTTCTTCGTGCCGCTGTTCAGCTGGGTGGCGTTTGGCTTTGTCAGTTCCACGATCGGCTTCCTGCAACTGATCAGCGGCGCGCACCCCGGTTTCGTGCCCGTGCCATCGCCTGCCGCGAGCCTCACCCACCGCACCGCCGTGCTGATGCCGGTTTACAACGAAGACGTGGATGCCGTGTTCGCGCGGGTGGAAGCCATGGCCTTTGCCATCGCGCGGGAAGGCGGCGCGCCTTGGATCGATTTCTTCGTGCTCAGCGATTCCAGCGCCCTGCATGGCAAGCGCGAGGAGGCCGCCTGGGCAGAGCTGGCCGCCCGCGCGCCGATTGCCGTCTATTATCGTCGGCGCACGGAAAACACCGCGCGCAAGCCGGGCAACATCGCCGAATGGGTCGGGCGCTTTGGCGGCGCTTACGAAAACATGCTCGTCCTCGATGCAGACAGCGTGATGACCGGGGCCGCGATCGTCGGCCTCGCTTCGATCATGGAGGCACGCCCGTCCATTGGCTTGCTGCAGACGGTGCCGTTGATCACCAACGCGCGCACGCTGTTCCAGCGGTGGATGCAGTTCGCCAGCGAGGCCTATGGCCCGATCGCCTCGGCCGGGCTGCTATGGTGGAGCGGCGCCGAAGCCAATTTCTGGGGCCACAACGCGATTGTCCGCACCCGCGCCTTCGCGGAAAGCTGTGGTCTTCCCGAATTGCCCGGCAACCCGCCGTTTGGCGGCCATATCCTCAGCCACGACATGCTCGAATCCGCGCTGTTGCGTCGGCGCGGCTGGGCCGTTCACATGGTGATGATCGGTGGCAGTTATGAAGAATATCCGCCCACCATCGTCGATCATGCCTTGCGCGACAGGCGCTGGATGCAGGGCAATCTCCAGCATCTGCGCCTGCTGGGCGCATCGGGCTTGGCCGCCACCAGCCGGCTCCATCTGCTGATAGGTGCCTCTGCCTATCTCACGTCGCCGGGTTGGCTGCTGCTTATGCTCGCCACGATCGCGCAGGTCGCCATGGTGCGTATGGGCGGGGGGATCGCCGGGAACGTGCTGACGACCGTTCCGCCCGGTGTCCTGGCGCTGACCATTCTCTTGCTGTTCGGGCCAAAGCTGATGGGCCTGATCTGGATTCTGGCCGACAGCCGGCGCTGCGCGGCCTTTGGCGGGCCTTGGCGCGCTCTGTGGTCGGTCTTGTCCGAACTGGTGCTGTCCACGCTGTTCGCCCCGGTTTCCATGGTCTTGCAGATCAAGGCGCTGCTTGGCCTCGTGCTCGGCATCCCGTCAGCATGGAACGCGCAAAACCGGGATGCGCAGTCGATATCCCTGCGCGAGATACTGCCTGCCATGCGCGAGCATATCCTGCTCGGCCTTGCCTTTGCCGCAACGTTCTGGCTCGATCGCATGACGGCCTTGTGGCTGTTGCCCATCACGCTTGGTCTGTTGACCGCGCCTTGGCTGGTCAGCCTTACCTCGCGCGAGGATCTGGGCGAGGCCGCCGCCCGGCGCGGATTGTTTCGCGTTCCTGCACGGACGATGCGCGTGGGCCGGGCCGAAGTGCCCGATCCGGCTGTCGTGCCCTTGCCAGGTGAAGTCACCGCCGACGGCTTGGGTAAGACCCGCTCTTTGTTCGCCCGCAAGCGAGGCTGAACCGCTTCTGCAATCGCCCTTATTCTGCCGGTTCTGGCGAGAACGCTGGCACCGGCATCGAGGCCTTGAGCGCCATTGCTGGCGAAAGTTGCAGCGGCGGCAAGTGGCGCAGCGGCCCGCGCCAAGGCGTGATCCGCGGCACGATTGGCCGCAGCGCCAGGGCGGCGCCGGTCAGGATGGCGAAATCGGTGCCCGGATCGCACGTTGGCGAAGAGAGGGACGATACCACTGCATCGATCACCGCAGCCCAGGCGCAGGCCGCCCCGGTGGAAAGTGCCCTGTCGGTTGACGGCACATAAGTGGAGAGCCGGGTCGGCTTGAACGCGCTGACCATATGGATGGTCATGGCCGTTGCCCCGACCAGCCCCGTGCAGCCCAGAATGGCCGTCGCCAGGCTCGACGATCGGAAACTGCCCGGCCCGATGCCGATGCCGTGTGTTTCGACAAAGGCATGCCAGCCCTGCCACGCCCAGAAGCCCCGTTGCTCGCCAGACAGCGATTGGCCCTTGTCCACCGTCATGTGCCGCAGCAGATCGGCTGCATCGTTCACCAGGGCGGGATGGAGGATCATCAGCGAGGTGATCAGCACCACCATGGCCAGCGCCGCTGCCGCCACGATTAGCGCGCGATCAATCGGCATGGCGCCGGGCATGAGCAGGGAACGGCCCAGAAGCACCGCGCCATAAAGACCCAGCCCGACATAGGCGGTGGTTGCCGTGCTGCACAGCAGGGCGGCGGCCAACACGAACGCCGCCGGCCCGGTAAAGCGCGTGGCCACCCGGCGCAGCCAGCATTCGAACAGGAATACGAACCAATTGATGCCAAACCAGGCAAACCCCGATGCTTCGGGCCACAGCCCCGTCATCCGCACGAACCCGCGATAGCTGTGATCGAGTTGCGCGTAGGAGCCATTGCGAAACAGCACGAGGACGCTTTCCACCGGCGTGCCCCTGGCCGCCACGCTGATGAAGCCGATCAATCCGTGCAACAGCCCCACGATTGCCATCGTGCGGACGAAGGCGCGCCGCCCGCTCTCGCGGCTGCAAACCACATGGGCGGCAATGGCCATCAACAGCGTACCGAACAGATAGACGGCCGTCGTGATGTTCTGGGTGGAAAAACTCAAAGGCCGCGTGGAATAGATGTAGGCTCGCATCGAGATATAGCGCGCCTCCACTTTGCCGCGCATGGGCGTCACGTCGATTTGCCCGGCAAACAGGTGCGGCCCGATAAACGCCAGCGCCGCGCCATAGAGGATGAACGTGGCGAGCCAGATGTTGGCCTGGGCGGCCCGTCCCACTGCCGTGCCGTGCCCGGCGCCCGGCACCATCAGGCGCAGCGCCATGAATACGAGCGCGAACTGGACCGGTGGGATCGACGATCCACCCAGCATCGGCAGCACGATTGCGGCCGAGCCGCCGAAGAGGGCTGACACCAGCAGGAAGGCAAACATCGCCTCGAGCGAGCCGGCGAGGAACAGCCCCAGGCCAACCAGAACCTGGATCGCGCCGATGAACGTCAAAATCATCTCTGGCTCCGCAACGAAGACATGAACATGGATGGCAAAGCCATCATGGCCGCACGTAACCGGCCGTGCAGCGCACCGCCTTGACGAACGTGGCGGGATTCCCGCGCCACACCTGGCTTGCGGGCACATCGGCAGCGACGACCGAACCGGCGGCAACCACGGCATGATCGCCGATCGTCACCCCTGGCAGCACGATCACGCCCCGGCCCAGCCAGACATTGCGACCCAGGCGAATGGGCGCCACACGCACCACGTCGCCTTCGTGCACCGGATGGTAGTTCGTGTCGCACAGCACGCAGTCTGGCCCGATGCGGCAGTTGGGGCCGATCTCGATCGCGGCATGGCTGATCAATTGCGCTCCGGTATTGAGGAAAACCCGGTCTGCCAGCGTCACCCGCGCGCCTTGCGCCACTTCGATCCGCACCGGCGCCACGTCGCAGCGCATGTTGACCCGCGCGCCGATCGTGATCCGGCCCGGCCCGGAGAAACGCGGGCGCCGCCCGTGGACAAAGAACCGCGCGCCCGCCTTGCAGCCCCTGAGGCGCAAGGAACCGCGCGCCATCAGCGTGACAACGCGGTTGCCGGGCTGCAACCCACGCAGCCCTGCGGCAAGGCGCCGACCAAGGCGCCGACGCAGAGAGCGGCCAGCGTGCCCCGGCATCGGATCGGATCGTGCACCGGCGGCCTGCACGATCGCGGCATCATGGGGCGAGGTTGCGGCCAGTGGCACGGCAGACATGAAAGAGACACCGCCCGTCAGGTCGGCACCTCGGTCCGGTATCAGGCGCTTGACGATCGTGGTCATGACGGATCCCCGGTATGATGGAAAAGACGACGAGAACGGCATGGCGGAAAAAAGGCGGATGGCCGGTGCGACAGGTGTTGGCCTGGCCGGTCGTTCATGGAGACCGAACCGTTATTCGAGCGCGGCAAGCAGGCCCCGGTCGAAATGGCCGGGGGCAAATCGGCGGGCATCGGCGATGGCGGCGGCGGCATCGAAATGGGGCAGCCAGGCCTCCATCGCTTCCACGCCCGCGATCAGCGATTCCACCGTCTGGCTGGCAAAGAATTGCCCGGAAACATCCTGGGTCACGCTGTCGAGCGCGCCGCCGCCGGCATAGGCTAGCACCGGCCTGCCCGAAGCGATCACTTCCACCGGCACCATGCCGAAATCCTCCTGTGCGGGGAACACGAGCGCGCGGCACTGGCCATAGGCGCGGCGCAAGGCGTTGAAATCCAGCCGGGGCACGATGGTGATATTCGGGCCGGCGCGGCGCCGCATGGCCGCGGCAAGCGGCCCGTCGCCCACCATGACCAAGGGCAGGCCAAGCCGGTTGAAAGCATCAATCGCCAGGTCGGGCCGCTTGTAGGGCACCATCTGCCCCACCCAAAGATAGGCGGGCCCCACCGACGCGGCCGGATGAAACAGGTCCACGTCCACGGGTGGATGCACCACGCTTGCCTCGCGCCGCCACGCCTTGGCGATGCGCCGCTGGATGAAGTGGGAATTGGCCACGATCCGGTCGATCCGCGCGGCAGAACTCACATCCCATGCACGCAGGCGGTGACACAGCAACGGCATGACCGCGCGGCTGAGCAACCCTGCCGCATCGCGATAATCGTGGTAGTGGTCCCACAAATAGCGCATCGGCGAATGGACGTAGCTCAAATGCAGGGCATCGGGCGCGGTAATCACGCCCTTGGCCGGCCCGCTCTCGCTGCTGATCACCAGGTCATAGCCGCGCAAGTCCAGCTGTTCGAGCGCCATCGGCATGAGCGGGAGGTAGCTTTGATAATGGCGCCGCGCGCCGGGCAAGTGCTGAATGAAGCTGGTTGTCACCTTGTGGCTGCGGATCGTTTCCGACATCGCCGACGGATCATAGACATGGGTAAAGATGTCGGCCTGGGGAAACAGACGCAGCATCCGCTCCAGCACGCGTTCGCCCCCGCGCATCGTCACCAGCCAGTAATGCACGATGGCAACGCGGCCAAAACGCTGGCGCGGATCGGCCTGGCCAAAGGCGATGGGATGCATGACGCGTTGCGCCGGCAAAACATCGGACCGGGCGAGGTTCGCATCCTGGCCGATCCGCGCGGTGGCCGGACGCATCGTGGCCGGCTCGCGCTCGCCCGGTTCAAGCATGGTTGGCTCAAGCATGGCCGGCTCAAGCAACGCGGGTTGCAACCGGGGGAGGTGAAGGGCGGGCGGCGCGGCGGCGGGCATGGCCGTTGCCGGCTCGCCGGCTTCGGGGGCACGCAATACCGGATCGGTGGAAACGGCATCGAACAGGGGGAGTGCCGGTGGCGCCCCTGGCGCGCCGTTCGTCGCCGCGCCATTTATCGTCGCGCCATGGGGATCATCAGAGCCGGCTTGCCCATTGGCGGCCCATTGCGGCGCGTCTGTGTTTATCGCAGACGGGAAAGGTGGGGTGCCCGTCGCGGTTGGTTCGAGCGCCGATATGGCCATCAATGCCGCTGCTGGCGCTAAATGCGGCTCTGCGTGTGCTGGATATGCGGTGTCGGCGAGGGCCAGGCTGGCGGGGCGAGGGGCCGCCCCGCCTTTCGCCTTGGCCGTAGCGGCGCGGCCCTGGGCGCGGCGCCGCCGCTCAGGCATAGTAGCTCTCATAGCTGCGATAGAAAGCGGACTCGCCATAATCGAAACGCGGCTGCTTGCGCATGTCCACCCGCGTCAGTGCCACGCCGGCAAGTTGCACCCGATCGATCGGCAATAGGCGCAGGGCAGAGCGCAAGGCCTGTTCTGCCGTCTTGCGCCAGCGCACCACGAAGACCGAGGCATCGGCCTTGCCCAGCAGCAGGCGCGCGTCGGCAATCGGCAAGACCGGCGCCGTATCGATGATCACCGCGTCGAACCGTTCACGCGCGGTCGCCAGCAGGCGGTCCATTTCCTCGCCCGTCATCAGCTCGGAACGGTCGGCCTTGTCGGAGGATAGCGGCAAGATCGACAAGCCGGTCGCCGGGTCCACCACCAGGGCATCGTCCAGGCTGGCCGTGCCGTGAAGCACTTCCATCAGCCCGGGGCGCCCATCGGCACCGCGCAGGAAACGGCTCACCCCTTGGCGTCGCAAGTCTCCGTCGATCAACAGGATGCGATCGCCAGCCGCCGCCATCGATCGCGCCAGGCAGATCGACGTGGTGGTCTTGCCCTCTTCGGGCAGGGCCGAAGTAATCGCGATGATCCGCGCCTCGTTGGTGTTCATCGCGATCGAGGCGCGCAGCGAGCGGAAGCTTTCGGCAAAGACCGAACGCGGATCTTCGAGCAGGGCGCTGGCCGGCACGCGTTCTCCCCGCCGGGCCACCGATTGCAGCGCGGGAATGGCGCAAAGATAGCGCACGCCCAGGCGTTCCTCGATGTCCTCGCCCGTGGTCAGGCCGGTGAAGGTCATTTCCGTCAGGAATGCGGCGGCAACGCCAAGGCCGGTGCCTAGTGCCAGCGCCAGCACCGCATTGATCAGGATGTGCGGGCTGCTGGGTTGGCGCGGCACGTCTGCCCGGTGCAGCATGTCGGCGTCGGCCTGCTCGGTGCCTTCGCGGGCGGTCAATTCCTTGTAGCGGTTGAGATAGCTCTCATAGAGCGCGTTTGACGTTTCGGCGCGCTTTTCCAGGTCGTTGAGACCGGTCATGGCCGCATTGTTTTGCGCCAGCGCCCCGCGCGAGGCATCGAGCGAACCAGACAGCGAGGCAAGGCGCTGCTGCGATACGCGGGCCTTGGCTTCCAGGCTGGCCAGGACGCGCTGCGTCTCTGCCGCAATCTGGCGGTTGACTGCTTCAAGCTGCGCCTTGGCGCGCAAGACATCGGGATGCTGTGGGCCATAGCGCGACGACAGGGCCGCAAATTCGCCAACCAGCCCAGCCTGTTGCGCGCGCATCTGGCCGATTACCGGGGAAAGTGACGCTTCGCCCACGCCGCCGCTGCCACCGGCCTGCAATTGGCGCTGTGCGGCATCGAGACGCGCGGTGTCTTCGCTCGCCTGTGCGCGGGCCGATGTCACTTCCTGATTGTACGACGAGATTTCCTGTTCGGTGAGCGTGCCCTGCGTGGTGCTGAGAAGGTTGTGGGCAATGCGATAGCGTTGCGCCGTCGCGCTGTCGGCAAGGGCCTGGCCGCGCAGCTGCTCCAGTCGGTTGGCGATCATTGCCGTCGTTTCGTGCGCGCCGCTGCGCTTGGCTTCCAATGCGCCCAGCGTGTATTGTTCGGCAAAGGCGTTGGCGATGCGCGCAGCCTCCTTGGGATCGCGGCTTTCGAACGTGATGGCGATGCCATAGGTCGTGCCGATGCGCTGCGCGGAAACATTCTTGGCGAGATAGGCGATGGCTGCCTCGCGCGCGCTTTCCTGCGCGCCGGCGGCCTTGGCGTCGGCCGCCTGGGGGGCAAAGCGCTGATCGCGGGCAAGTCCCAGGGCATCGGCCACGGCGGCCGTGTTGGTTTCCGACGTGATGACCGACACTTGCGTGTCGACAAAGCTTTCGCTGGGAATGGCAGGCTGTTCGGCCCGGTCGTTTGTGCTGGTCGGGGCAACCGGCTGCAACTTGCTGTTGAGCGTGATCTCGGCCCGCGCCTGGTAGGTGCGGGGCTGCAATGCGGTTATGATCAGCCCCGTTGCCAGCACGGCCAGCGTCACGCCCAGGAACACGCCCACGCGACGGCGGAACATGGCCATCAGGCGGCGCAGGTCGATCCGGTCGGTTGCAGCCGCGCTGTTGGCGCGCGGTTCGGCCGGCGTTGCCGGCATGATTCCGGCTGGCGCACGATAAAAGTCGATTGCGGTGTTCACCATTGCCCCCTTCGGCCAGTCAAGCTTTGCACCCGGCAGGCGCGCTCTGGCGGCATGGCTGCCGCGCCGGGCGCTGCCCTTTCCCGGTATGGGCAGAGCCTGTGGCCGTTCCCCCGCGCAAGGAAGGCCAAGCATATCCGCAGCGGAGCTTTAGCGATCCGGCGAGCGCACCGCGTGCGCCGGTGTCGGCGTCGGCACGCCGATGCTGTGCGCAATGAGCGTTGATCGCGGCCGAACCCTATCGGTAAATGACCGTACATCACCGGAAAAGTGCGTAGGAATTGCCCGCATTGCCATGTCTTGCCCACGGCCTGTGGCACCGGCCTGTTGCAGCATCGCCAAGGCCTTGTCGCTGCCCTCACGGGCCGTTTCGATCTGTCCGGATTGCCTCCAAGTCGGAGCCTTCATCACGGGCCGCTCCATTGTCTTCGCGGGCCTTGCGCATAGAACACCATGGAAACGAACGCACACGGAGGGTGTAACGTGATTCCGCAAACCGAACCGGCCCCGCGCCGCTCACTTCCGGCCCGCCGCCGCCCGACTGCCGCGCTGGTTGCCATGCTCTGCCTGTCCGTGGCGCTGCCGGGTTGCGCCGGATCGACGGCGCAGCCGTTGTCCATGTCAGACCAGGCCGCCGGCCTTGCCGGATACCGCGTGGGCGCGGGGGACAAGCTGCGCATCACGGTGTTCAACGAACCGACGTTGACCGGTGAATACAACGTCGCGTCCAATGGTGCAGTGGCCTTCCCGCTGATCGGGGTGGTGCAGGCTGGCAACCGCTCGATCGACGATGTCACGCACGAGATCACGGGCCGCCTGTCTGGCGCCTATGTCAACGATCCGCGCGTCAGCGTCGAAGTGCTCAACTCTCGCCCGTTCTATATCCTGGGCG
>Ga0207681_10000101_pt1 | contig 72788 bp, 63 predicted proteins | sample KBSS53metaG_FD_184324 | JGI IMG/M metagenome (GOLD analysis project Ga0207681, IMG submission 184324) | Switchgrass rhizosphere microbial communities from Kellogg Biological Station, Michigan, USA - KBS S5-3 metaG (SPAdes) (version 2) | ecosystem: Host-associated > Plants > Roots > Rhizosphere... | reverse complement strand
GACGACAACATACCCACCGCTTCCAACTTGTACTCCGGAGTGAACGTCCGACGTGTTCTTCCCATAGGACACCTCAAGACCCATTATCGGGTCTTTTTCTGGTGTCCGCGATACCGGGGGAAGCCCACCACCACCCTTTGAACTACCCGACCGAAGGAGTGTTAACCATCCTCCCGGTCTAAACTGTTACCCATCCTTCCGGTCGTACCCCGGTTAACCCTACTCGTGGGGTACTACATCCAACGGCGTGCAAATGGTATGCAAAAGTTTTCCGTTTGCATCCCGTTTGCCCCATGCGGCAGCCCGGCGCTGGTCCGAATCTTGGCTCCTGCTCCTCCTCGCCGCCTCCAAAAATCTCCTCCGTACCACTACGCTCCTCCTCGGGGACGGGTCCCCGAGCTCCGCCGGAACGTTCGCCGGATGTTCGGGCGAACAGACGCCGAACCGTTCCGCAGGCGCTGCTTGCCGCGTACTTATGGGGGGGAGGGGGCTTGCGGTTCAGCACGCTCAGGCCACCGTCGGCTGCGATCAACAGGGATCAGGTCCGATGCAGGGACGGTGGGCATCGGTTCGCCCCGTGCCCGGTGGTAAGATCAGCAAGGGCCATGGGGTTGGAGAGCGCCCCCCAGGCTCGGGTTCAGGAGGGCTCATAGTGGCAACGCACCAGATCGAAGTGGTGATTCCAGAAGATCGGCGCCTCGTTGTCGAGGTTCCTGAGACCGTCCGTTCGGGACCTGCGACGCTGATCCTCGTGACCGCCTCCGCGGGTCCGCTCGGAGCCGAAGAGCTGCCTGAGAGTTCTCGGACCGAAGCGCGGAACCGCTGGCAAGCGGCAAGGGCTGACCTGGCTCGGGATTCACGTCCTTTCCGCCAGCTCTCTCCCGAGGAGCGGCGCGACCGGTTGCGCCGGCTGCAAGGAATCGGCCGCGGTCTCCTCTCGTCCAGCGACGAATTCGCACGGCGCAAGGCCGAAGAGGTCGAGAGCGAGGAGAGGAAGTTTGCCCGCTGAAGAGGTCTACGTCTTCGATGCCTGTGCCGTGGTGGTGCTACTGCAAGGCGAAGAAGGTGCACCCGTAGCAAGCGGTCTCCTCCTGGAAGAGAGCCATCGCTGCCTCGTTCACGCGATCAATGCGTGCGAGGTCTACTACGATCTCTTCCGCCGGGACGGCGAGGAGATCGCCGACGGGGTGAGGGAGGTTCTCGAAGGGTACGGCTTCGAGATCGTGGAAGACTTGCCGTTCTCTCTGTGGCAAACCGCCGGCAAGCTCAAAGGGACTTGGAAACGGGTCTCCTTGGCCGACTGCTTCGCCCTGGCGCTTGCGCTGGAAACATCCGCCACGCTGGTGACGAGCGATCATCACGAGATGGATACCCTGGCAGAGGCCGGGGTTTGTCCCATTCGTTTCATCCGGTAACCCGACCTTCGGGTCAGGCAGCGAGGCGTTCTCAGGCCCGCATAGACAGAACCCTGGCGGAGGGCTCTGGCTCGCGATCCAGTGCCGCCCTGAGCCACCCGCTCACCAAGTCAGCTGCCGCCACCAGAGAACGGCTCCGGTGAGTGTAGCGGTCGTGGGCGTCCGTTCCCGGTGCATGGCCCATGAGGAGCTTCCGAACCTCGCGGTCTACGCCCAACTCGGCCGCCGCCGTGCCGAAGGCGTGCCGTGAGGCGTCGTATAGCCGGATGCCGGCGGGAAGCTCGGCGCGGGCCGCAACACGCTCCCAGAGTGGGCGCAAGCTCGGGAGTGGCTCACCGTTGACGCTGGTAGGGCGGACGAATACCCATGGGCCACGCTTTTTCAAGCCCGCGAGCACCTCCAACGCCGCCTCTCCCAGGATCACCACCCGCGGGCCGGTCTTCGCCGCCTTGAGCTGCCAGGTGCGGGCCTTGACGTCGAGGTCTTCCCAGCGCGCAGAGACCACCTCTCCCGGCCGCGCTCCGGTGAACAGGCAGAGCTTGAACGCCGCGACCGCCGTGGCGTCCATCTCCTGTTCGAGGGCGGTACCGATGCGCCCCAGCTCTTCCCGGGTGAGATCGCGACCCCGGTGGGGCTCGGCGAAGCGGTCGTGGCGGGCGGCGGGGTTGCTCCGGTCCTGGGGGAACCACTGCCAGCGCTGGGCGAGCGCCCAAGCCTTGGAGGCCAGGGAGAGCAGGCGGTTCGCCATGAAGGGGCGCTTCGCCCCCAGATCCCGGTGGAGCTTATCGAGATCCTGCCACGTCACGCTCTCGACGGTCCGCGAGCCGAGGGCCGGGAGGAAGTAGAGCCGGAAGAGGATCTCGGCGTTGCGGCGCGAGCTGGCGGACTTCTTGGAGTAGTGCTCGGAGAGGACGCGGGCGGCGAGATCGGCGACGGTGGGCGCCGTGTCAGGGACCTGCCGCCTTGCTCGCCGCTGGGAGAGCGGGTCTTCGCCGCGCCCCACGGCAGCCTTGAGCTGCCGGGCCTCCTCCCGCGCGTTCTCCACGGTCCACTCTCCGAAGCGTCCTATGGTGTAGCGGCGTTCCCGGCCGCCGGCTCCCCGGTAGTTCAGCAGGAAGGACTTCACGCCGCCGCGCGAGACGGAGATCCCGAAGCCCTTGACGTCGGTATCCCAGACGATGACGGCGCGGCCCGGTTCGACCTTCAGGGCGTCCACGGTGCGCTTGGTGAGCCTTGCCATTCCGGTCCTCCCCGCATCCGATGAGGCCTGCTGATCCGATCCTGACTCAGCGCTGACTCAGCAGATTGCGTCAAATCGGGTATGGCGGTATCATAGCACCGTGCAGAGGAAAGTGAGTAGGATCAAGGGTTTATAGAGGCCGGTCAAACCCGGTCAAGGGCGCCGCTGCCGATTCGTAATCAGCTGCTCTAGAGCCCCTACGCCGTAGCCCGCCGCTCTTCCGGCTGGACTTCCTCCAGCTCCACGGACACCAGCTTCGACACGCCCTTCTCTTCCATGGTGACGCCGTAGAGGCGGGAGGCGACTTCCATGGAGAGCTTGTTGTGGGTGATGACGATGAACTGGGTCTGACCGGCCATCTCCTCCAGGAGATCCACGAAGCGGGTGGTGTTGACGTCGTCGAGCGGCGCGTCCACCTCGTCGAGGATGCAGAGGGGCGAGGGCTTGGTGCGGAAGAGGGCAAAGAGGAGGGCGATGGCCGTCAGGGCCTTCTCGCCGCCCGACATCAGCATCAGGTTCTGCAGCCGCTTGCCGGGAGGGCGGGCGAGGATCTCGATGCCGCTCTCCAGGACGTCGTCCTCGTCGAGCAGGCGCATCTCGGCCTCGCCGCCGCGGAAGAGGCGGGAGAAGATCTCGCCGAAGTTCTTGTTGACCTCCTGGAAGGTGGCGACGAACCGCTCGCCGGAGGCCTCGTTGATCTCCTTGATGGTGCGCTTGAGGCTCTCGACCGAGGCGGCCACGTCGGCGCGCTGGGTGGTGAGGAACTCGAAGCGCGTCTCCTGCTCGTCGTGCTCCTGGACGGCCAGGATGTTGACCGGCCCCAGCCGCTCCAGGGCGGCCTTGGTGCGGGCCAGCTCGCCTTCCAGCTCGGCGAGCTTGCCGAGGTCGGCGCGGGGCTCGCCCTGGGCCTCTGGGACCAGCGGGGCGATCTCCGGCAGCTCGGCCGGCTGATCCTCGCGGCTGAACTCCTCGCGGTAGGTGAAGGCGAGGTGCTCGGCGTCCTGCTTCAGGCTCGCCTGGCTGATGCGCAGCTCCTCGACCTGGGTACGAACGGCGTCGCGGTGCTCGCGGTGGCCGCCGATCCGCTCCTCCAGGAGACGGATCTCCTGGCGGTGGACGTCGAGACGCTCCTGCTCTTCGAGGACGCCCTCCTCGGCGGCGGCGCGGTTCTCGAGGGCCGTCTGGAGGTCGGTCTGCGCTTTCTCCAGGGCCTTTTCGAGCTCGCCGCGGCGGCCGGTGAGCCGCTCGGCGTCCTGGCGCCAGGAGTCGATCTGGGCGCGTCCGCGCTCCACCTCGGCGCGCAGGCGGGCCATCTCGCGGTCGTGGGATTCCAGGCGCTCGTCGAGCAGCTCCAGCCGGCCGCGGCGTCCGGCGCTGGCGGTGCGCAGGCCCTCGCGGTTGGCCTTGGCGGCCTCCAGCTCGGCCTGGGCGCGGTCGAAATCCTCCTGGAGGCCGGCGCTGCGCGCCTCGGCGGCGGCCAGCTCTTCGAGCAGCCGCTGCCGGCGCTCGGCGACGCGCTCGATCTCGCGGGCGATCTCCGTCTGCTCGGTGGTGAGGGTTTCCGCCTCGGTCGAGAGACGGCGGTGGCGGGCCGCGGCGTCCTCCATGCGGGCCTTGCCGACGGCCAGCTCCTGGCGGAGCTGTGCCACCTCGCCCTGCAGGCGGTTGGATTCCTTGGCCAGCGAGGCGCGCTCGGCGATGAGGCGGTCGAGCAGGGAGCCGGCGTCGCGGAGCTGACCTTCGAGGTCGGGGACCTGCTTGCCGAGGGCCGCCAGCTCGCTCTCGCGCTCCAGCACGCCCGGGGTGGCGACCTCGCCCTCGACGTGGAAGGTGCCGGCTTCCACCCACACGCCCTCGCGGCTCAGGAAGGCGAGCCCGGGGTGGCGGCGGGCCAGCCGCTCGGCGTCGTCGGCGGTGCGCACCAGGAAGGCCGGGGGCAGGGCCGTCGCCAGCTCCTCGGAGAGGCCGAGGGCCTCGCCCAGGGAGAGCACGACGGCGGCGTCGTCCACCACCGGCCAGGACTCTGGGGCTCCCGACTGGCGCTCGATGAGGATGGCCGCCGAGCGGCCGGCGAGGGCCGTTGCGAGGCCGCGGGCGCTCTCACCGGGCTCCAGGATGACGGCGTCGGCGAGGCCGCCGAGATAGATGTCGAGGCTGCGTTCCCATCCCTCGACCGCCTTGGCCTGGCCGGCGAGGTAGACGGGGTTGTCGATGCCGGCGCCGGCGAGGGCCTTCTCCAGGGCGGCCCGCCGCTGGGCGTGGGCGCGGGAGAGCTCGGCCAGCATGCGCTGGCGCTGGCGGGCGCCGGAGAGCTGGTTCTCCAGGCCCCGCTTGCGCTCCGAGGCCTCGGCCTCGCGGCGCATGGTCAGGTCGAGGGTGGCGGCGACCTTCTCCTGCTCGACGGTCTTGGCGTCGAGGGCGGCCTCGGTGGAGGCCACCTTGTTGCGGGACATCTCCAGGACCTCGGCCGCCTGCTTGACCTCGAAGGCGTGCTGGGCGATCTCCTGGTCGATGCGGTGGCGCCGGAAGTTCCCCTTCTCCTGCTCGATCTGCGACTGCTGCGCGCGGTTGCGGGCGGCGTTGATCTCGGCCGTCGCGGCGAGCATCTGGGAGCGGAAGCCGTCGACGCGGGCGGCCACCTGCTTGAGGTCGCGCTCGGCGGCGGCGATCTGCTGCTCGTCCTGGTCGACGGCGGCGGCGGCCTGCTCGCGCTCGGCGGTGAGCTCCAGGCGCTTGTCCTCCAAGGCCGACAGCGCGTCGTCGTGAGCGGCGATCTCCTGCTCGCGCCGCTCGGCGAGGGCGCGGCCCTGGGCGGCCCGCTCGCCGATCTCCTGCACGGTCTGGCGGTTGGCCTTGAGGAACTCCTGCCGGCCCTCGATGATGGCGGCGAACTCGGACACCTTCTGGTGGCGCTCGGCCATCAGGCGGGCGAGCTCGTCCAGCCGCTGGCGCCCGGCGGCGAGCGACGCCTCGTCGCGGTGGAGGTCGGCGGCGAGGCCGGCTTCGCGGGAGGTGGCGTCCTCGATCCGCGTCTTGAGCTCGGCGAGGCGCGCCGAGAGGGCGGCCCAGCGTCCGAGGAGCACCTGCTCCAGCAGCTCGCGGTATTCCTTCTCCTTCTCCTGGTAGCGGCGGGCCGCGGAGGCCTGGCGCTTGAGGGAGCGCAGGGCGCGCTCGACCTCGGAGATCACGTCGTCGATGCGCAGCAGGTTCGAGGTCGCCTCCTGGAGCTTCACCTCGGCGATGCCCTTGCGCGCCTTGTAGCGCGTGATGCCGGCCGCCTCTTCGATCAGCTTGCGGCGCTCCTGGGGCTTGCCGGAGAGGATCAGGCCGATCTTGCCCTGCTCGATGACGGAGTAGGCCCGGATGCCGAGGCCGGTGTCCATCAACAGGTCCCGGACGTCCTTCAGGCGTACCACCCGGCCGTTGAGGCGGTACTGGCTCTCGCCGCCGCGGAAGACCCGCCGGCCGATGGTGACGCGGCCGTCGTCCGCGCCCGGCAGGTCGAGGTCGGTGCGCAGCGTCAGGACGCACTCGGCCATGCCCAGCGGCTTCCGGCTGTCCGAGCCGTTGAAGATGATGTCTTCCATCGTGCCGCCGCGCAGGCTCTTGGCGCTCTGCTCGCCGAGCACCCAGGTGATGGCTTCCGAGAGGTTGCTCTTGCCACAGCCGTTGGGACCGACGATGGCGGTGACGCCGCCCGCGAAGCGGACTTCGACGGGGTCGACGAAGGACTTGAAACCGGAGATCTGGAGTCGTTCGACTTTCAGCATAGGGTGGCTTTCCAGGTAACGGAGGCAGCTTAGCAGAGCGGGGAAAAGACCACAAGGTGAAGGGTAGCAACCGAGGGGTGCCACTAGATGTGGGTTCTCGCGGTTTCCAGACCGCCGCGATTTCGTGCCGTCCAGCTGATATCTTCCGCCGATGGAGAAGGGGTTTGCCAGGGAAATTCTGGACTACCGGCAAGGCGTCCTCTGCATGGAGGGCCGGCCGCTGGGCGAGTTGGCCGAGCGGTTCGGCACGCCGTTCTTCCTGATCAGCGAATCCCGGTTGCGCGCCAACTACCAGGCTTTGGAAAGGGGGCTCTCCGGGGCGGGAGCGGCGACCCTCCTGCGCTATTGCGCCAAGACCAACCACGAGGCGGCCGTTTTGGAGACGCTGGCCCGGTGCGGCAGCCATCTGCTGGCCAGCCACGCCGCCGAGGTCGAGCTGGCGCTGCGCTGCGGCTTCCCGCCGGAGCGGATCGCCTACGCGCGGCCGGTGCTCACGCCGGAGGACTTGAGCGCCGTCCTGGCGGCGGGCGTGCCGCTGGTCCACGTGCACCGGCCGGCCGATCTGCCTCTCCTGGAGGCGGCGGCGGCGCGGGCCGGGCGGCGCGTTCGGGCGTCCCTGCGCCTGCGCCAGCAGGGCGGGCTCGTCCTCTCTCCCCTCGACCGGCTCAGCCGCCGGTTGGGATTCGACCGCGACGAGGCCCTGGAGGCCTTCCGGCGGTTGGCCCGCTCGCCCTGGATCGAGCCGTCGGCCATCAATTTCTACCTGGGCACGCAGCAATCCCACCTGGAAGGGTTCGCGAGGATGTTCCGGGGAGTGCTGGCGCTCCTCGCGCGGGTCGCCGCCGAGACGGGCGCCGTGGTGCGGGAGGTCAACCTCGGGGGCGGGATTCCGTCGCCGTCGCTGCGCAGGATCGGACCCGGCCGGGTGCTCGCGCGGTGGCGGGACCATCCAGCGCCCTCCACAGACGGGCGGGAGGATCTCGCCGGCGGTCTGGCCCGCAGGTACCGCGAGCTGGTGCGGGAGGCGCGGCTGCCGGAGACGCCCGTGCTCGCCGCCGAGCCCGGACGCTCGATCGTGGGCGACGCGGCGGTGCTGGTGACCCGCGTTCAGGGAGTCGACGGGGGATGGGCGTTCCTGGACGCCAGCCGGAGCTTCCTGCCGGAATCGCCGCTGATGTTCACCCGGCGGATCCTGCCGCTCGCCGAGCCCGCGGCGGGGGACTCCGGGCGTTTCTACCACCTCTCGGGCAGCAGCCTGAACACGCTCGATGTGCTCGATCTCCGGCGGCGGCTGCCGAGCCTGGAGCCCGGGCACGCCCTCGCCTTCTGCGATGCCGGCGCCTACTCGATCTCGCGGGCCAGCCCCTATGCCGGCATGCCGCCCGCCGTCTACATGCTCCAGGAGGACGGCGGGGTGCGCCTGGTCCGCCAGGCCGGCGGAGTGGACCATCTGCTGCACCCCATGGTGCTGTCCGGAAGAGAGGCGGAGGTCCAATCCTGAAGGGGCCGGCCCTCGTCACGGGAGCTTCGGGTTTCCTCGGCCGGCATCTGGTCGCGGCCCTGCTGGCCCAGGGGCGGAGCGTGACGGCTCTCTGCAGGCGGCCGGAGAACCTCTCCGATCTTTCTCATCCCGTCCTGCGGATCGCCATCGGGGACGTCCGCGATCCGGCTTCCTACGTGCCGCTGCTGCCGCGGGACGGCTCGGTCTTCCACCTCGCGAGTGTCCGCAACCATCGAGCCCGAATCCGGGAGATGCAGGAGGTGAACGTCGACGCCACCCTGGCCCTGGCCCGGCAGGCGGGGGAGAGGGGCACCGCGCGGTTCGTGCACGTGGCGACCGCCTTGATCTACGGACCGGCGGACGGGCGGAAGGCACGCACCGAGGGAGACGATCTGGGAGGAGCCTTCGGGGATTATGCGCGCTCCAAGGCGGCGGCGGTCCAGGGCCTCCGGGGGCTCGCGCGGGTGGGGCTGCCGGCCGTCACGGTCTGTCCGTCGATCGTCTTCGGGCCCGATCATCCGTCGCATCCCAACCGGGTCACCTCCGAGATCCGCCGCCTGCTCGAGGGCGGGCCGCGGATCCGGATCGGCGGGGGCCGGCAGGTCCGCAACCTGGTCTTCGTGGAGGACGTGATCCGCGGCCTGCTGGCCGCCGAGGCGCGCGGCGGGGCCGGGGAGGAGTATCTGCTGGCGGGGGAGGAGGTCTCGCCGAGAGACTTCGGCGACCGGGTCCTCCTGCTCGCGGCGGCCCGGGGCGGGATGACGATTCCGTTGCCGTCGGGAGTGGCGCTGGCAGCCGCCGGAATCGCGGATAGACTGCGCGGCCACGACGCCGGAAGCGGCTACGCCGTCGCCGTCCAGAACCTTCTCCGGGAGTGGCGTTTCAGCTCCGGCAAGGCCGGGCAGGATCTGGGCTATGAGCCCCTTCCCCTGGTGGAGGGGCTGGCGCGCACGATCTCTTGGATACGTTCGATGGGGGAGAGATGATGGGGTTGACTGAGGTGACTGAGCTGACTGAGATCATTGAGATGGAAAGCCTGCGCGAGCGGCAGCGCCAGGATTGGGACCGCATCGCTTCCTCCGTGAGCGACTTCCACGCCGCGCCCAGCACCCAGTACTACCGCCGGTGCGAGATGGCCCTGATCGAGCGTTCGGTGGGGCCTCTCCGCGGCAAGCGGGTCCTCAAGCTGGACCTCTGGAACGAGGCGTTCAACACCCGGATTTTGGACTGGATGCGGGCGCAGGGAGCGGAGGTCGTCGGCCTGGACCTCTCGAAGGTGGTCGCCTTGCGGGCGCGCCGTAACGCTCTCGACGAGGGGAGCTGGAACGGTCATGGCCCGGCGCTGCTGCGGGCCGATATCCGCGAGTTGCCGTTCGCCGCCGATTCGTTCGACGTCGTCTACACCATGGGCACCATCGAGCATATCGACGAGTACCGGCAGGCGATTCAGGAGGTCCAGCGGGTGCTCCGGCCGGGCGGCCGGGCGATCATCGGCGTGCCGGACAAGTGGAACGTCTTCCTGCGGCCGTTGATGGTTTGGATTCTGGACGCCTTCGGCCAGTACCTCTACGCCCCCGAAAAATCGTTCACCGCCGCCGAGCTGCGGCGGGACGTCGAGAGCACCGGCCTGCGCGTGACCGAGCGGACGGGCATCCTGACGCTCCCCGGGTTCCTGCGCATGGCGGACCTCTTCTTCTATACGCGCCGCATCCCGCTCTACCGGCTGACTCCCCTGCTGCTCGCTCCCTTCCAGTTCCTGGAGACCCGCTGGCGCTGGCCGGGCCGCTTCGGATATCTCCTGACGGTGGTGGCCCGCAAGCCCGGGCCCGCTCTGTAGCCGTGCCGGATTTCCTCCAGGCGCCTTACTTCCTTCTGGAGGTCGCGCTCGCTCTGCTGGCGCTGGCGCTGACCGCCTTCGTCCTTGGCCGTACCCTGATGGGAAGGACGGAACGAGCGGTGGAGCGCTGGGCGGTGCCGTCCGCTCTCGGGCTGGCGGCGCTCGCCCATCTGGGGCTCCTCCTCGGCTTCGCCGGGCTCCTCCGGCCGGTGCCGGTCCTCCTGCTCGTCGCCGCCGTCCACCTGCTGGGAATCCCGGTCTGGCGCGGGTTGGCGGTGGGCCGGCCCCGCTGGCCTCTGACGGTGGGGGCGGTAGCGCTCGCTCCGCTCCTGCTTCTGGCGCTCTATCCCCCCACGGGGTTCGACGCCACCCTGTACCACCTTCCCTTCGCCCGGGGGTTCGTGGCTTCGGGCGGGGTGCCCTTTCTGCCCGATCTGCGCTTTCCGGTCTTCCCGCAGGCCAACGAGATGCTGTTCGCTCTCGTCATGCTCTTCGCCCCGGACGTCGCCGCCCACGGCGTGCAGTGGCTGATGACGGCGCTCGCCGCGGCCCTGATCTGGGCCTGGGGACGGGACGCTTTCGCCAGCCCGGCGGCGGGTTGGCTGGCGGCGGCGATCTTCCTCGGCAATCCGATCGTGGCCTATCTCGCCGGCAGCGGCTACGTCGAGGCCGGGCTCACGCTGTTCGTCACGGCCGCGCTGTACGCCGTAAAGCGCTGGCGGGGCTCCGGGGAGCGGCGGTGGCTGGTCCTCGCCGCGGTGTTCGCGGCCACCGCGGCGGACACGAAGTACCTCGGCCTGTTCTTCGTCGGGATCATCGGGGGGGTGATCGGGCTGACCGTCCTCTACGGCCGGCCCCGCCCCCGGTGGGCCAGCGTCCTGCTGTTCGGAGTCATCGCAGCCGCGGTGCTGGCGCCCTGGTACGGGCGGATCTACGCCTGGACGGGCAATCCGTTCTTCCCGTTCTTCCCGCAGGTGTTCGGCCGCAGCGAGTGGGCGCCCATCCGCTTCCAGAGCTTCCTCGTGCCGCTCACGAACGGCGTTCCGGCCGAAGTGGACGGGCCGCTGAAGGTGCTCGGCTCGCGGCTGGTCGATCTCGTGAGGCTGCCCTGGGACCTGGTGTTCGAGCGGGGCCGGTACAACGGCCAGCCGCCCTGCTCGCCCCTTTATCTGGCGGCGCTTCCTCTCGCTCTGCTGGCAGCCCGGCGGGACCCCCGGCAGCGGCGGCTGCTCGGGCTCGCGGCGGTCTACGCCTTCGTCTGCCTCGGGCTTCCCGCCGACGCCCGCTACATGGTTCCCGCCTTGCCGCTGCTCAGCCTGGCGGCCGCCGGGGTGCTCCCGCCGCTCCTGCCTCCGCGAAAGAGTTTGATCGCGGCGCTGTGCGCCGGCTGCCTGCTGCCCGGCTGGCTCTACCCCCTGTACCGGGCTTACCTCCAGGGCCCTCTGCCGCTCACGCCGGAGCGGCGCGAGGCCTACCTTGCGCGGCGGCAGCCCGTCTATCCGGCGATCGCTTACCTGAACCGGACGCTGGGCAGCCGCTACACCGTCTGGGCTCTCCACGCCGAGAGCATGACCTACTACGCCCGCGGGCGCTTCCTGGGGGATTGGCTCGGCCCCGCGCGCTTCAACCGCGTGCTTGAGGGTGTCCGAGGTCCGGGAGATTTTCATCACCGGCTTCGCGGGCTGGGGGCCGGTTACCTCCTGCTGCCCACCCAGAGAACCGATGTCAATCTGCCGTTCCCCGAGGACGCCGTTTTCCAGCGCTGGTTCCAGCCGATCTATGCCGATCCAGAGGCCCGGGTCTACCGATTGCGGGATCTCCCTTATCCTCAATAGGAGAGAAGCGATGGAAGCTTATCGCCACATTCCCGGCTTCGCGAACGCGGAGGAGCTGTCGCGGCTGCGGCGGCTGATCGCCGTCCGCGAGGACCTTTTCACGGAGGTTCACGGCCGCGGCGGGCTCGGTCCCCGGTACCGGGTCATCGACGGCGACACGATCCACGAGCATCTGCCGGCCATCGAGGAGTTCGGCGACGGCCGGGTGCGCCCGCTCGCGGCGGAGTTCGCCGGCGGTCCCGTCTCGCCCCTGGGGAGCTCCCGGCGGGCGGTCCGGGTCCAGGCCTACGAGCGGCGGGACCACGGCTTCCGCTGGCACTTCGACGGCCACCCCTACGTGGCCCTGGTCGCCCTCGAGAACACCAACCACGGCGAGACCCAGTTCATCTCCCCGGGCCTTTCGCGATGGCTGCGTTTTCTGCTCTATCCGCTCTATGCTTTCCCTCAGATCTTTTCGCTGTTTCCGCACCGGGCCGTCGCCATGCGGCCCGGCGACCTCCTGATCATGCGCGGGGGGCGGTCGCTTCATCGTGGAGTCACTTTGTCGGACGAGGGGGAGCGAATTCTCCTTGCTTACACCTATGATGAGCCCGGCAGAAAACCGAATCCGTTCCGGGACTGGATCGCCCGCAGGCTGAATTATTGAGGCCGCGGGTGCCTGTCTGGTAACGAAATCGCTCGATGGAGACTTGAGCGCTCGATGGAGAAGATTCTTATCGTCGGCGGCGGCCTGGTGGGCTCGCTGCTGTCCATCTACCTCGCCAAGCAGGGGTATGAGATCAACCTGTTCGATCGCTACCCCGACTTCCGGCGGGCCAAGGCGCCGGCGGGGCGGTCGATCAACCTGACGATCTGCGAGCGGGGGTTCTCCTCTCTCGACCGGGTCGGGGCCGGCGACCTGGTGCGGGCCATCTCGGTGCCCTGCTACGGCCGCATGATCCACGCCGTCGACGGCTCGGTGGAGTTCCAGCCCTACGGCAACCGCCGGGAGGCGCTCCACTCGGTGTCGCGGAACAATCTGAACCGCGCCCTGCTGACGCTCGCCATGGAGCAGCCCTCCCTCAAGTGCCACTTCCAGCAGAAGTGCGTGGAGGTGGACCTCAGCGGGCCGGCGGTCACCTTCAAGAACCTGCGCACCGGCGAGACCGCGGAGTGGCGGGGGGACCGCCTCATCGGCGCGGACGGCGCCCACTCGGCCGTGCGGCTGCACATGCAGCGGGCCCTGCGCTTCAACTTCGTCCAGCAGTACATGGAGCAGGGCTACAAGGAGCTCAACGTGCCGCCCACCCAGGCTGGCAACTGGGCGCTCGACGGCCACATGATCCACATCTGGCCGCGCGGCGCCTACATGCTGATCGGCTTCCCCAACCTGGACCGCAGCTTCACCCTGTCGCTGCACATCCCCTTCGAGGGCACGCCCTCGTTCTCCTCGCTCCAGAAGCCGGAGGACGTGCTGCGCCTCTTCGAGACGTCCTTCCCCGACGCGCTGCCCCTGGTGCCCAACCTGGTCGAGGACTTCTTCGGCCGGCCGGAAGCCTCGATGGTCACCATCCGCTGCTTCCCCTGGACCTACCAGGACAAGGTGGCGCTCATCGGCGACGCCGCCCACGCCATCGTGCCCTCCTACGGGCAGGGGGCCAACTCCGGATTCGAGGACTGCGCGGCCTTCGCCGACCTCCTGGCCGCGAGCGGCGGCGATTGGGGCCGGGCGCTCGGCCGCTTCGAGGCCCTCCGCAAGCCGAACGCCGACACCATCGGCGACCTGGCCCTCCGGCACTTCATCGAGCTGCGGGACCTGGTGGGAGATCCCCAGTTCCAACTGCGCAAGCGGATCGAGCGGCGGATCAACGAGCTGTTCCCGGACCGCTACGTCTCCCTCTACAACATGGTCTCGTTCACCAACCTCCCCTATGAGGAGGCGCTGCACCGGGACCGCGAGCAGCGCGCCGTCGTCGAGCAGCTCCTGGAGAGTCCGGACATCCTGGAGCGCCTCGATAGCGAAGAGATCCGGGACGAGATCGGCGCCTTGATGGACGCGACCGGCACCCATCGCATCGTGCCGGCCGAATCCGAGGTGGCGCCCGCCTGGATGAGGATCTCCGAGCCCTGAGCGACCCCGTCCATCTGGCGGCCCTCTTCGCCGGCGCTTTCCTGCCGGTCTGCGCGCTCGCGGCGACCGCCTGCGTCCTTGGCCGTATCGTCCTCCGGCGCCTGCCCTTCGCCGGCTGCCTGGAGCGCTGGGCGGTCTCGGCCGTCCTCGGGCTGGCGCTCCTCGCGCACCTCCTGCTGCTGCTCGGGCTCGCGGGGCTCCTGAAGCCCCTGCCGGTGCTGCTGCTCGCCGTTGCCGTTCACGCGCCGGGAGCCTCGGCCTGGCGCGAGCTGTGGGCGGATCTCCGCTGGCCACGGCCGCTCCTCGGGATCTTTGCCGTCGTGGGGCTCGCGCCCCTGGTCGTGCTCGCCCTGTATCCCCCGACGGCGTTCGACGCGACGATGTACCACCTGCCCTTCGCCCGCGCCTTCGCGGAGTCCGGCGGCGTGCCCTATCTCGTGGATCTCCGTTTTCCGGTGTTCCCCCAGGCCAACGAGGTCCTCTACGCGGCAGTGCTGCTCTTTGGCCGCGACGTGGCGGCGCACGCCGTCCAGCTCTTCGCGACCCTGCTGACGGCGCTCCTGCTCGGGGCCTGGGTTAGAGATCGGAGGGATTGGCTGGCCGCGGCTCTCTTCCTCGGCAACCCGATCGTGGTCTACCTCGCGGCGACCGGCTACATCGAGGCCGGGCTGACGCTGTTCGTGACCGCCTCCCTCTACGCCCTGGACCGCTGGCGGAGTGGGGAAGGAAGAGGCTGGCTGGCGCTGGCGGCCGTGCTCGGCGCCACGGCGGCGGACGTCAAGTACCTGGGCCTCTTCTTCCTGGGGATCGCCGGGCTGACCGTGCTCCTCGGCGGGCCGCGCCCGCGGCCCTGGCCGGCGAGGCTCCGCGACGGCCTCCTTTTCGCCGTAGTCGCGACGGCGTTTCTGGCGCCGTGGTACCTCCGGAACTACTGGCACACGGGCAATCCGATCTTCCCCTACCTGACGAAGATCTTCGGCGGGAGCGTCTGGCAGTCGCTTCCCCGCCCGGAGGTCGGAGAGCCCATCGCGCAACGGCTGGCGCGCTGGGCCCGGCTTCCCTGGGACGTGATCTTCGAGCGAAGCCGGTACAACCAGGAACCGCCGTTCTCTCCCGTCTACCTCGCGGCCCTCCCCCTGCTGGCGTTCGGAGCGGTGCGCGACGCCCGGGTGAGGCGCCCGTTGTGGATCGCCGGAGCGTACGCGCTGGTCTTCACGTGGCTGCCGTCGGACAGCCGGTACCTCGTCCCCATCCTGCCCCTGGCCAGCCTGGCGCTGGCGGACTCCTTGCGCGACGCCGTCCGCCGCTGGCCCCGGCTGGCTTCCTCCCGCCGTCTCGCGGCGGCGCTCTGCCTCGGCTGCCTGCTCCCCGGCTGGCTCTACGCCGGGTACCGGATCGCGCGGCAGGGACCTTTGCCGGTCGCTCCGGCAGCCCGGGAGGCCTATCTCGCTCGCGCGCTGCCCCTCTATCCCGCCATTGCCTGGCTCAACCGGACGCGGGGGAGCGCCTACACCGTCTGGGCCTTGCGCACCGAGAACATGCCCTACTTCGCCGACGGCCGGTTCCGGGGCGACTGGGTCGGGCTGGCGAGCTTCGAGAGCGTGCTGGGTGGCCTGAAAGGTCCGGCGGACCTTCATCGCCGGCTGCGCGGGCTGGAGGTGGACCATCTCCTGATCAACAAGAGGCAAGTGGGACTGCCGTTCCCCGAGGACGGAGAGCTGCGGCATTGGTTCGAACCGGTCTACGAGGATGGGTGGGCGCGGATTTACAGACTTCGCGCACTCTAGAAATTAGGCGAGCTCACCTGTCAGATTCACGACGGACCAACCGTTGTTCGGAGGTATCAAAATGCTGAGCAAGAGAACGATTTTGCTGGGCCTGGGGTTTGCCTTCGCTCTTCTCGCCCTGACCAGCCCGATGCCGACCGCGGCGCAGCTGCCGGTGGCCTGTCTGTGCCAGATCGGGTGCAACTCCATCACCGGCACGGCCTTCCCGGATGTCCTCACCGGCACCGCCGGCTGCGATTGCATCAGCGGGGGCGGGGGCGACGACACGATCGACGGCGCGGGAGGCAACGACTTCATCTGCGGCGGCGACGGCAACGACGTCCTCGACGGCGGCACGGGCGACGACCGGATCTATGCCAACGATGGCGACGACATCCTCGACGGCGGCTCCAACGACGATTACCTCGACGGTGGCGCTGGGAGCGACCGGTGCTCCGGCGGCACGGGCACCAACACCCTGACCAACTGCAACCCCTAGAAGGGGACGGACCGCCGTCAGCGCGGCGGCCGGGGAGCGCCCGGCCGCCTGTTCAGGTCCGCCGGCCGTACCTTCGGCAGGATCTCCGACATCAGCTCCCGCACGTAGAACCCCGCCCAGAGGACGAACGGCAGCGAGAACTTGAAGGGCAGGTCGAGCAGGTGCTTGCCGAGCCCCCAGAAGTTCTGCGCGAAGGAGCCGTAGTGGGCCACGCTCCAGGCGCCGAGCTGCGTCGCGTAGGTAGCCTTCACGTAGAAGAAGATCAGGAGGATGTCGAAGAAGATGGTGATCAGGAAGGCCCAGCCGAGGCTCTCCAGGCGCCGCCGCCAGGTGATCCGCGGCACGGCCAGGAACAGGGTGCCCAGCATCACGAGGTGGAAGTGGACGTCCGTCACCCGGAAGGAGTGGACGAGGCTCTTCGAAGGCGGGAAGTCGCGCCGGGCGATGTAGGCGAAGTGGGTGTCCCTGCGCAGCAGGTTCGTCACGTTCGGGCTCTCGGTCCACTGGGCGAGGTTCTCGGCGCTCCCCAGCAGGAACCGGTTGTAGAACGGCGTGAGGAGCGTCCACAGCAACGCCACCGGCACCAGCCAGAGAAGGACGTTGCGGATGAAGAGAAGCCCCCAGCTCCGCTGCGGGGCTTTCGGGGCTTTCGCGGGTTTTCCTGCCATCTAGGTGGCGGGCTCGGCCGGGGGCGCGGCGAAGCGGTTCGCCCAGAAAATCCAGAGCAGCACGCCGAACAGGATGACCACCGTCTGCCAGATCACCGTGTGCGAGGTGTCGAAGATCCGCGGGAAGTAGACCCCGGTGAGGAACAGGGCGACGACCCGGACCAGGTTGACGGCCTGGATGGCCAGGATGCCCAGCGCCAGCCCCGTCAGGCGCGACTTCCAGGAAGCCGGGAAGGCGAGCACGGCGGCCAGGAAGATCAGCATCGCCTCGATGCCGTTGCAGCCGTTGCGGATGTTGACGGCGAAGCGCGAGCTGCGGATCACCGTGCCCTCCATCCTCACGTTCTGCCCCATCAGTCCGAGGGTCGCGCCGCTCACCCGGGCGATGCCGGCCGTGAAGGGCTCGACCACGTGGTCGTTGACCCAGTTGAGCGAGATCAGGGTGAAGCCCCCGCCGAGCAGGGCCACGAAGAGGATCAGGAACGTCAGCTCCCGCCGGTTGCGGTGCCAGAAGGAGCCCTCCGGAGCGGGGGCCGGGGTGCGAGAAGAGACGGAGTTTTTGCTAGCCATGCGAGTACCAGCGCTTCCAAGATGCCGAACGTGAAGGGATCATCTTAGGGGGGAGCGGGGCGGGTGTCCAGTCTTACCTCGCCTTCATTGACAACCCACGGCCCCTGCCGTAGCATGCCGCGACTTTTGGAGACAGCCCGCACGTGGCAAAAAACCTGACGCCGAAGACGACGATTCTCGACGCCAAACAGATGGCGCGGATCATTCGGCGAATGGCGGGGGAGATCGTCGAGCGGGACCGCGATTTCCCCGAAATGCTCCTGGTGGGCATCCGCACCCGCGGCGTGCCCCTCGCCGAGGCCCTCGCCGCCGAGATCGAGCGGATGGAAGGCCACAAAGTCCCCCTCGGCATCCTCGACATCACGCTCTACCGCGACGACCTCTCGACCGTCGGCCCGCAGCCCCAGGTCAAGGGGACCCATCTGCCGACGCGCTCGATCGACGACTGCGTCGTGGTGCTCTGCGACGACGTGCTCTACACCGGCCGCACCGTGCGGGCGGCGCTCGACGAGCTGATCGACTTCGGCCGCCCGAAGGCGGTGCAGCTCGCCGTGCTGATCGACCGCGGCCACCGCGAGCTGCCGATCCAGGCCGACTTCGTGGGCAAGAAGGTGCCGACGTCCCAGAGCGAGATCATCGAGGTCGCCTTCAAATCCACGGACGGCGTCGAGCAGGTCCGCATCCTGGAGCGCGAGACGCACGGATGACGCCGGAGACCTCCATCCGCTGGCGTCGCAAGGACCTGCTGGGCATCGCCGAGCTCTCCGCGGCCGAAATCGAGCTCATCCTCGACACCGCCGAGTCGTTCCGAGAGGTGGGCGAGCGCCCCATCAAGAAGGTCCCGACCCTGCGCGGCAAGACGGTGATCAACCTCTTCTTCGAGGCCTCCACCCGCACCCGCTCCAGCTTCGAGATCGCCGAGAAGCGCCTCTCCGCCGACAACCTGAACTTTTCGACCTCCGGCTCCGCCCTGGAGAAGGGCGAGAGCCTCATCGACACGGCCATGAACCTCCAGGCCATGGCGCCCGACCTGGTCGTCATCCGCCACGGCCATCCGGGCGTGCCCCACATGCTGGCGAAGCGGATCCGGGCGGGAGTCATCAACGCCGGCGACGGAGCCCACGAGCACCCCACCCAGGCGCTCCTCGACGCCTACACGATCCGCCGCCACAAGGGCCGGCTCGCCGGGCTCAAGGTGGCCATCGTCGGCGACATCGAGCACAGCCGGGTGGTGCGCTCCAACATCCACCTGCTCACCAAGATGGGCGCCCAGGTGACCGTCGGCGGCCCGCGCACCCTGATGCCCGCGGCGATGGCGGCGATGGGCGTCGAGGTCGCCTATACGCTCGACGACGCCATCCGCGATGCCGACGTGATCATGATGCTGCGCGTCCAGCTCGAGCGGCAGGGGCGGATGTCCTTCCCCTCGGTCCGCGAGTACTTCCAGCTCTTCGGGCTCAACACCGACAAGATCCGGCTGGCGAAGGACGACGTCATCGTCATGCACCCGGGGCCGATGAACCGCGGCGTCGAGATCGCGAGCGAGCTGGCGGACGGCCCCTACTCCGTGATCCTCGAGCAGGTCGCCCACGGCGTCTCGGTGCGGATGGCCGTCCTCTACCTCCTCTCCGGCGTCCACGAAGGGGACGAGTAGCCTTATGCCCAAGCTCCTGATCCATGGCGGCCGGGTCATCGACCCGAGCCAGGACCTCGACGGCTCCTTCGACCTCCTGGTCGAGGACGGCCACGTCGCGAAGATCGATGGCCGCATCAAGCCGCCGAAGGACGCCGAGACGTTCGACGCCTCGGGCCTGGTGGTCGCTCCCGGGCTGATCGACATCCACATCCACCTGCGCGAGCCGGGCCAGGAGTACAAGGAGACCGTGCGCACGGGCACCATGGCCGCGGCGGCCGGCGGCTTCACCGGCGTCGCCTGCATGGCCAACACGGAGCCCGTCAACGACAGCCGGTCGATCACCGAGCACATCCTCCTCGAGGCGCGGCGCCACGGCTTCGCCCGGGTCTATCCCGTGGGCGCCATCAGCAAGGGGCTCAGAGGCGAGGAGCTGGCCGAGATCGGCGAGATGGTGCGCGCCGGGGTGCGGGCGATCTCGGACGACGGCAAGCCGGTGATGAACGCCGAGCTGATGCGCCGCGCCCTCCTCTACGCCCAGCACTTCGATATCCCGGTGATCCAGCACGCCGAGGACCTGAACCTGACCGGCAGCGGCGTGATGCACGAGGGGGAATGGTCCACCAGGCTCGGCCTGCCCGGCATCCCCGGCTCGGCCGAGGACGTGATGGTGGCCCGCGACATCCTGCTCGCCGAGGACACGCGGGGCCGCTACCACGTGGCCCACCTCTCGACGGCGCGCAGCCTCGGCCTGGTGCGCCGGGCGCGGGCCGAAGGCCTGCGGGTCACCTGCGAGGTCGCTCCCCACCATCTCATCCTCACCGACGAGGAGGTGGCGAAGAGCGGCTTCTCGACCAACATGAAGATGAAGCCGCCCCTACGGTCCGAGCGCGACCGCGAGGTCCTGGTCAACGGCCTTTCCGACGGCTCGGTCGACTGCATCGCGAGCGACCACGCGCCCCACCATCAAGACGAGAAGGACGTGCAGTTCAATCTCGCCCCCTTCGGCATCCTGGGCCTGGAGACCACCCTGAGCCTCTGCCTGGACCGGCTGGTGAGGCCGGGGATCGTCAGCCTGCCGCGTCTCGTCGAGCTCCTCTCGACGGGACCGGCGCGGGTGCTCGGCATCCCGGGCGGCACCCTCAAGGCGGGGAGCGTCGCGGACGTGACCGTGTTCCATCCCGACGAAGAGGTCACCATCCGCGCCGCCGCTTTTCGCAGCCGCTCCCGCAACACGCCCTTCGACGGCTGGAAGCTTCACGGCCGGCCGGTCGCGACGTTCCTCGAAGGCCGCAAGATCATCGTCTAGCGTCCATAGTACGATCAGGCCCGTGGCCCGTAAGGGCAAGGAGCCTGAATGAACAAGATTTCCATCTTCTGTCTCACGGTATTCGCGGCCAGCCTGGCCGTTGGGCCCTCCTCCGCTCAGACCATAGACCGCCAGGCGGCGCTGGACGCCATGGTGGCCGCCGAGCATGCTTTCGCCAAGACGGCGGCCGAGAAGGGCACGCGCGAGGCGTTCCTGGCCTACCTCGCCGACGATTCCGTTCTCTTCGGTCCGGACCTCGTCGGCGGCAAGGACCTGTGGAAGGGCCGTCCGGCCTCGCCGGCGCTGCTCTCCTGGTATCCGGTCTTCGCCGAGGTCTCCCTGGCGGGCGATCTCGGGTACGACACCGGCCCCTGGGAGTTCCGGGCCAAGGGGAAGGACGATCCGCAGGTCGCCGCCTACGGCTATTTCACGACCGTCTGGAAGAAGCAGCGCGACGGCTCGTGGAAGGCGATGATGGACCTCGGGACGGAGAACGGGAAGCCGTCGGCGCCCACCAAGCCGGCCATCGCGGCGGCGAATCCCGCCAAGGTCGAAGCGGCCAGCTTCGCCCAGGTCAGCGTGGAGGCGGAGCGGCGCGCCCTCCTCGCGGCGGACCGCGCCTTCGCGGGCACCGCCCAGGAAAAGGGCGAGGCCGCAGCCTACGCGGCCTACCTGGCCGAGACCGCCCGCCTGCACCGCAACGGCCAACTGCCCGTCCTGGGCCGCGAGGCCATCAACGCCGTTCTCGCCAAGAGTGGAAAGCCGATCACCTGGGAGCCCGCCGGCTCGGTGGTCGCCCGTTCCGGCGACTTGGGCTACACCTTCGGCCTCGCCAAGCGGCGGGAGAGCGGACCGGAAAGCGCCTGGGTCCCTTCGGACAATTACGTCCGCATCTGGAAGAAGCAGGCGGACGGCTCCTGGAAGATCGCGCTCGACGTCTTCGAGCCCCGGCCACCCCAGCCGCCCAAGGCACCGGAGAAGCCGAAGACGCCGGCGAGCGGATCGTAGGACCTGGATGGCGGGGTTCCGCGCTGCCTTCTTCCTCCTCCTGACGCCGGCCCTCTTCGCCTGCGGCGGTGCCCGGGGCTCCGGTCCCGCCGAGGCGACGTCCGCGCCGGCGGCGCCGAAGCCCACCCCAGTCCTCGCCATCCGCGCTTCCGAAGCCCTGGCGGCGGAGCTGCGCGAGGGCTGGTTCTTCCGCTGGGCCGTATCCCGGCTCGAAGGCGTGCGGATCGAGATGGGCCCCGAGGCTTCGGGCGACGCCGAAGTCTGGCTCGACCGGCTGCCGGCCTCGCCCAGGGTCGCCGCGATCCTGAAGGGATTGCCGATCGAGGTGGGGAAGGACGGGATCGTCCTCGGCGGCACCCCGTATCCGGACCCGTCCCGCGCCCTGGCCGTGCGGCTGCCCGAGGCGGCCAAACCCACCTGGATCCTCGTGGGCGGAGCGTCCGACAGTCTGATCGAGCTGGCGGACAATGTGCTCTTCCGCCTCTCGGCTTCGCTCAGCGGTCAGGGACGGGGGAGGCGGCGCGCGCCGCTCGAAGTGGACTATCTGCTGCGCGAGACGCCGTGGATGCAGCGCAGCGGGCGATGGGCACGGGCCGCGGACGGCGGCTGGACCCTGGACCGCGCCACGGAGCGGGACGACTTCGCGGACTGGGACCGCCGGTTCGCCGAGATGGCGCCGATCCGCGGCGAGCGCGTCGTGCTGCTCGTGCCGCCCGCGTCGTCCGCGTCGTCGAGTAACCGGAGCCGGCCCGAGCTGGTGCGCCTGGCGGCTGAGCTGGACCGGGCCGTGGCCGAGATGGCGCCCCGCGTGCCGGTCGCCGGACCGCTGATCATGCCGCCGGTAACGGTCCTGGTCGAACCGGACTACGTCGCCCAGGGCCGCCATACGGGGGATATCGGCGAAGCCGTCCCTGGGCGGCGGGCCGACCTCCATCTCGTCTACGACTCCGCCGATCTGCCGGCTTATCGCTACGCCTTGGCGAAGGTGCTGCTGGCCCGCGCGGGTCTCGCCGGGAAGGCGCCCATCGCTCTCGAACGAGGCGCCGCCCTCTGGCTCTCCCGCGACTGGTACGGCCGCACCTACTCCGGCTGGCTGCCGCTCCTCGCCGCCGCCCGCGTCCTGCCGGAGGCCGAAGAGATCCTGGCCCGCGAGGAGCCGGCGGACGCCTCGGCCATCCTCTGGAACCCCGCCGCCGCGGCCGTGATCGATCGCCTCCCGGGGGAGACGGCGGCGGAAAAATTGGAGGAATACCAGTTGGCTTCGGCGCCGTCCGCCGAACGAACGGCAGAGATCCTGAATTCTCTCCGTGCGGGATCGAACCCTCCGCCGTCCAGCTCCGCCCCTGTCCGCGGCGAGCCCCTGCCGTTCCTGAAAGGCATCTCCCTCTCGATGCTCAACACGCTGGAGGACGGCTATCACGCTCCCGCGATCGCCCGGCAGCTCGATGCCCTCACGGCGATGGGGGCCAATGCCGTTTCCCTGATGCCCTTCGCCTCCCAGCGCGCCCCGAACCAGCCGGAGCTGCGCTTCCTGAACCGCGGCCCGGGGAGCGAGACCGACATCGGGCTGATCCATGCCACGCGGCTCGCCCGGGCCCGCCAGCTCCACGTTCTCTACAAGCCGCACCTCTGGGTCTCCGGCGGCTCGTGGCCGGGCGACGTGCGGATGAGCAGCGAGCAGGACTGGGCGGCCTGGTGGCGGAGCTACCGGCGCTACATCCTCCATCATGCCGTCCTCGCGAGCTGGGCGGGCGCGGACCTGTTCAGCGTCGGCGTCGAGCTGTCGAAGACCGTGGACCGCGAGGCGGAATGGCGGGACCTGATCGCCGCCACGCGGCTGTTCTTCCCCCGCGCCGTGACCTACTCGGGCAACTGGTACGGCGACGTCGAGAACGTGAAGTTCTGGAACCGGCTGGACGTCGTGGGCATCGACTCCTACTTTCCTCTCGCCGCCTCGCCCCAGGCCAGCCGCGCCGATCTCGACAAGGGAGCGGCGGAAGTCGCCGCCAAGCTGGCCGCGCTCTCCCGGCGGGCCGGCAAGCCGGTGCTCCTCACGGAGATGGGCTTCGCCGCCCACAAGGCCGCCTGGGTGCAGCCCCACACCGAGGGAGGCGAGTACTCGGAAGAGGATCAGGCCGTCGCCTACCAGGCCCTCTTCAAGGCCCTCGGCCGGCAGCCCTGGCTCGCCGGCACTTTCGTCTGGAAAGCCTTCAGCGGCCCCATGACGGACGGCGGCCGCGAGGCGGACTTCCGGTTCATCGGGCGCAAGGCGGAAGGGGCGGTGCGGGAGTATTACGGGAAAAACTACACCCCGTAGGGTGCGCTGCGTGCACCATAGAGACGCTGATGGTGCGCGCAGCGCACCCTACGGCTGATCGCCCGGCGGGCCCGAAAAACATTGTCTGGAGGGGGTTTACGCCTTCTCCTGTCATAATATCCGCGCCATGCATGAAGATCTTCTCAAGACCGCCGTCGCCGCGGCCCACGCCGGAGCGGCGGTCGTGACCCCATATTTCCGGAATGCCAGCCTCGAAGTCCGCCGCAAGGGCGAGAACGATTTCGTCACCCAGGCGGACAAGGAGAGCGAGGCCGCCATCCTGGCCGAGATCCGCAAGAGCTTCCCGGACCATCGCATCCTGGCGGAGGAGGGGGGCGGCGCGGGCGAGGGGCACGGCGACTACGAGTGGCTGATCGATCCGCTCGACGGCACCACCAACTTCCTCCAGGGCCTCCCCGTCTACTGCGTCTCCATCGCCTGCCGCAAGGGCGATGAGCTGCTGGTGGGCGCCATCCACGACCCCGAGGGCGGCAACCTGTTCACCGCCTCCCGCGGCGGCGGCGCCTTCTGGAACGGCCGGCGCATGGAGACCTCCCCGCGCGACGGGCTGACCGGCGCTTTCCTCGCCACCGGCTATCCGTTCCGCGCCCTGCCGACGCTCGAGCTCTATCTCGGTATCTTCCGCGACGTTTTCCGCCATGCCCGGGCCATCCGCCGCTGCGGCTCCGCGGCCCTGGACCTCGCCTACACGGCGGCCGGCGTCTACGACGGCTTCTTCGAGTTCCGGCTTTCGCCCTGGGACATCGGCGCCGGCGTGCTGATGGTGCGCGAGGCGGGCGGCACCGTCACCGACCTGGACGGCAGGGACGGCTCCTTCGCCAGCGGCAACGTCGTCGCGGGCGGCCCGGCCGTGCAGAGCGGCCTGCTGGAAGTCGTCCGGCGTCACGCCAGCGAGGCGGCGATCGAACAAGTCAATCCGATAACCTCTCCTGTCCCGTCTCCGGAGCCCGTGGGGCCGTGAGGCTCGCCGCTCCATGAAGCTGGCCGCTCCCGGCGAGAGCTGGAGCCTCGAGGTCCAGATCCATCCCAGCGACATCCGCAAGCGGGTGCGCTACCTGTTCCTGTCCCGCCGGCAGCTCACGGCCTGGTCGGTGGTGGCGCTGCTCTACCTGCTCGGGCTGGCGCTGGGTGTTGCCCTGGGGCCGGGGGTGGTCGACGGCCTGATGCACAGCCAGCAGCACCAGACCCTCATGGCTGAACGGAGCCGTCAGGGAGAGCGGCTCCAGGCCCTGGTGGACCGCGCCGGCCAGCTCGACGCGCGGGTGGGGGAGCTCGACATGCGCATGGGCAAGGTCCTCCTCGCCTACGGCTTGAAGCCGGCCCAGCAGCCGCGCAGGCCCGCCGTTCCCTCGGCGGCCCCGCCCGCCCCGCCCGGCAGGCCTTCGTCGATCTACGCCGGCGCGATCGAGGAGGGGGACCGCTTGCGGAGCCATCTCCGGAGCCGGCTGATGGCGCTCGAGGCCTCCTTGCGCCAGGCCCGGGAGTTCGAGACCGTCCACCCGGACGAGGTGCGCACCACGCCCGCCCTCTGCCCCCTGCGCGGCGAGTTCGTGCTCATGAGCTCCTTCGGCAACCGCCGCAGCCCGTTCACCCGCGATCTCGAATTCCATCCCGGGGTCGACCTCGCGGCGGCCCTGGAGACGCCGGTCCACGCCACGGCCGAAGGCGTCGTCGTCTTCGCCGGCCAGTATCCTCTCGGCCGCGACCGGAGCTGGTGGAGCTATGGCAACCTGGTGCTGGTCCAGAACGGCGGCGGCTTCGTCACGGCGTACGGGCACAACAGCCAGATCGCGGTGAGGACGGGCCAGCGGGTGGCGCGGGGCGATCTTCTGGCAACCGTGGGGAACACCGGCTGGAGCACCAGCCCCCATCTCCATTACGAGGTCCGCCGCAAGGGGGCCGATGGGATCTACCGTCCGGTTGATCCGCTGATCTACATCCTGGACCACCACTGGCCCAACGAGGACCGGCTTCTATTGAAAGCCCGCAGCGCGCCGCCGGTCCGCGACTTCGAGCCTCTGCCGCCGCCGATCGGCCGGTCGCTCGAGAGGAAGGACGCTTCATGAGCCGCAGCACCGCAGAAGAGCTCGCACCCACCATGATCATCCCCCGCGGCCTGCGGATCGAGATCGATCCCGAAGGGCAGCTCTCGATTCACGCTCCGGGCAACCTGGTCGTCCAGAACTCGGGGAAGTACGGCGTCCTGGAGTCGATGGCCGGCTCCATCCGCATCGACCGCGGCGTCGAGGTGGAGGCGATCACCGTCCGCTGCCCCGAGACCTGCTACGTGCAGGGCTTCCTCACGGCCTGGAAGGTCAACGCCCGCTCCCTGCACCTCGAAGAGTCGGCCCGCGCCCACGTCGTCATGCAGGAGACGGAGCGCCTGGAGATCGGCCGCGACGCCCGTCTGGTGGGGAACTTCTCCTCCGAGCGCGAGCTGGTGGGCCTGTTCTCCCGTTTCGCGAGCCAGGTGCGCTCGCTGCCGTTCCTGTTCGACAAGAAAGCCCCGGCCCCCGGCCTGCCGGAAGCCCCGGCGCCCCAGGAGAAAGTCGTCCAGGGAGCCCAGTTCCCGCCGCCGCCCCCGGAGCCCTCGCCGGCCGAGCTGCCCGAGCCGCTCCTCTTCGCGCTAGTCCTGCTGGAGCGCGAGTCCGAGCGCAAGATTCATCCCGGCGCCTCCCAGAGAGCCCTGGACGAGCTCGTCAAGCTTCTCCAGCAGCAGGACCTGGAGACCCTGAGCCTCACCTACAAGACCCTCTTCGGAAGGATCGCCGAGCCGCGGGAGGATGGGAAGAAGGCGTTCGAGCTGGTGCGGCAGCACTTTACGGGTGAGGTGGTGGTGGGGTAGGAGAACACCGCTTGGACCACGGCCTCGCCCGGGCATAAATGCCCGGGCTACCCAAAACAGCCGGCTGAAGCCGACTGAGTCCCCTTCAGGGGGCTCTTTTGATTAGCCCCGGCATTTATGTCCGGGCGAGGCTGCCGGAGCGAGGAACTAGGGCGACCCGAGGTCTGGGCTCGAGCCGCGCCTCGCGTGCCACAGAGCCCGGATGACCACCTCACGCTCGTCGTAGGTGTAGTAGAGATGTGACATCAGCCGTTCGAGGTACAAACGCCGAACTCCAGGGATGAAGGCAGCTTTGTAGATTGATCCGATCCCTGGCGCGACCGACAACGTCTTGATCGCCTTGTCCAGGTCTTGCTGGAGGATTTCAGGCCGCGCTGAGTTTTCCTGCCACCAACGCTTGAAGAGTCGAACGTGTCCCTGAGCTGTCGCCGTGAAACGGACCCTGCGCTGTGTCAAAAGGTCCGCAGTTCCCGAAGAACCTCTTCAGCATCGATGAGACGGCCGGCCTCGAAATCTTCCTGCGAAGCAGCCAAGGCTCGATGAAGGACGGCGCGGTCAACCGAATCGAGCCAGTCGCCTGGGTCGAGGGGAAGCAGATCGACTTCGGTCCCTTCAGGGAGCTCCGTCGGCTCGTTTACCACGAGCCTCCCATTGTGAACGTGGGCCTTGAGAGTCATGTGGCAAGGATACATGTTCCCACGTAGCGCTACAACCCCGTCACCCGCACCACCTCTTCGAACGTCGTCACCCCTTCGGCCAGCTTGCGCAGGGCCGACTGCCGGAGCGTCCTCATGCCGTTCTTCACGGCTTCGCGCTTGATCTCGGGGGCGTCGACGCCCTGGGTGATGAGGTTCTTGATGGCGTCGTCGAGCGGCATGATCTCGAAGATGCCGGTGCGGCCGAGATAGCCGGTGTTGCGGCACTCGAAACAGCCTACGCCTTCCTTCACCTTGACCCGCTTGCCGGGCGGCACGGAGAGGCGAAGCATGGCGATCTCGGGAGCCTCGAGGTGGCGCTCGGTCACGCAGTGCGGGCAGATGCGGCGCACCAGGCGCTGAGCCATGGCCCCCACCAGCGTCGAGCTGACGAGGAACCGCTCGACGCCCAGGTCCCCCAGGCGGGAGATGGACGCGGCGGCATCGTTGGTGTGCAGCGTCGAGAAGACGAGGTGGCCCGTCAGCGCCGCCTGGATGGCGTACTGGGCCGTCTCGACGTCGCGGATCTCGCCCACCATGATCACGTCCGGGTCCTGGCGCAGGATGTGGCGCAGGGCGGCGGCGAAAGTGATCCCCACTTTGAGCTGCACCTCCGTCTGGTTGAAGTCCTGGTAGACCATCTCGATCGGGTCCTCGATCGTGGTGATGTTGATATCGCGGGTGCAGATGGTCTTCAGGGCCGAGTAGAGGGTGGTCGTCTTGCCCGAGCCGGTGGGGCCCGTCACCAGGATGATGCCGTGGGGGCGGGTGATGAATTCGTTGAACGTCTGCATCTCGTCCGGGTAGAAGCCGAGGCCCGAGAGGTCCTGCATCACCACCTGGGGATCGAAGATGCGCATCACGAGCTTCTCGCCGAAGGCGGTGGCGAGGGTGGAGACGCGCAGCTCGACCTCGCGGCCGGCGCGGTTCATCTTGACCCGGCCGTCCTGGGGACGGCGCTTCTCGGCGATGTCCATGCGGGACATGGTCTTGATGCGGGAGGTGACGGCGGCGTGGACGATCTTGGGCATCTTCTGGATGTCATGCAGGACGCCGTCGATGCGGAACCGGATCAGGCTCTCGTCGCGCTTGGGCTCGACGTGGATGTCGCTCGCCCGGCTCTCGAAGGCGTGCTGGAGCATGAACTCGACGGCGTTGACGACGTGCTGGTCCGAGGACTCGATCTCGGTCTCGCTCTTCATGCGGACGAGCTGCTCGAGGTTGCCGAGGTCGATGCCGGAGCTGAGGTCGCGCTCGGCCCGCTTGACCGAGTGGCGCAGGCCGTAGAACTCGGTGAGCGCCTTGAGGATGTCGGGCTCGGAGGCGACGACGAACTGGACGTCGCGGCCGGCGATGCGGCGGAAGGAGTCGATGCCCTCGATGTCGAGGGGATTGGCGAGCGCCACCCGCAACCGGCCGTTGGCCATGTCGAGGGGGATCATCCGATGGCGCTTGGCGAACGGGCGCGACATCTTGGACTCGATGAGGTCCGCGTTCAGGTTCAGGGCGTCGATGCGGACGTGTTCGAGCTTGGCGTCGCCGGCGATGGCCTGGGCGATGTCGATCTCGGTGATCGGGGCCCCCGAGTCGCGCCCGTTGGGCAGCCGGAGCTGGCCGATGAGGTCGTAGGCCACGGCCTTCTGCTCGTAGGCGGTGCTGGAGCGCAGGCGGTTCGGCATCGCCTTGGCTTCCTGCCGGATGGTCTCGCCCTGCTCGGGCGTGATGTAGCCCTGGCGCACCAGGATGTCGGACACGATCTCGGGAGTCAGATTCATGAAAGCTTCCTTCACCGGCTTGAAAGAAGCTCAGTTTAGCGGAAGTCGGGCAAAGCGGGGCACCGGCCGAGGGCTGGATCGCGACGGCCGGCCCCGCCTCCTCAAGCTCCAAGGACCGGCGCTCAGCCGTCGCGGAGCCTTCCCCCGTCTCCCGTCAGCGTTCCCCAGCGAGTTTCCCCTTGGGGAAACTCGTTCTCCCCTGACGACGGACCGTTTTCCCCTCCCGCCGGACGATCCGGCAAGGCGGGAAAGCCATCCACCCTCGCGGGAAAGTCGTCCGGCCCGAGGGGAAACTCGTCGAAACTTCGGGGAAAGTGGCCGAGCGCCGCGGACGGGACGTCCGGCCCGGCGGGAAAACCGTCGGGGACTGGGGGAAAATCGTCGGGGAGTCGGGGAAAACCACTTTCCCCTTGGGGCGGACGGCCGGGATCTCGGGGTAACTGAACGGCCCCGCGGGGAAAATCGTCGCGGAAGGCCGCCGGAAGGCTGGGGAACGCCGACGGGGCGCAGGGCGGCGGGGGCGGGCCGCAAAATGACTATGGTAAAATGACTATGGTCTTGTCTTGGAGGAAAGCTCAAAGTGGAACAGTTCATCTCGAAGTCGACCTTCAAGGCCAAAGCCCTTGAATTCTGCCGTCAGGTGGAGAGCACGGGCAAAGAGATCGTCATCACGGATCATGGCAAGCCGGTCCTGAAGGTGATCCCCTACAGCCACGATCCGGCCGAGGCTCTCAAGGCCCTTCGCGGCTCCGTCCTCCGTTATGACGATCCTTTGGAACCGGTCGGGGTGGAGGATTGGGAGTCGCTCCGTTGATCGTACTCGACACCCATGTCTGGGTCTGGTGGATCTCCAGCCCGGAGCTGGTCTCCAAGGATAGGAAGATCAGGGACTAACCCCACGTGAGGAATGGTCTGGTGAACAGCGCCCAAGCAGCACCCTCGCGAGAACCGTTCGATTTAGGAACGCCTTTTCTTCGACCGGCGGCCTCCGGGAAGCATACTTAGTTGCCTGCGTGCTTCGTTCGTGTCTGGATGATTTGGACCGAGATGGACGCTGAAGGCCCGCATAGCTCGCTCCAGGTACCAACGTGCCCTCGCAGAGTTTCCCTGCTTGAAGAAGAGAGAACCAAGATTTAGCAGGCTGCGGGCTGTATTGGGGTGCTCCGGTCCCAATACCTTCTCGCGGATCGCCAAGGCTCGCTCGTAGTAAGAACGTGCTCCAACGTAATCTTTTTGTTCTTGGAGGAGTCGACCAAGATTGCTGAGACTCTGAGCTGTAAACGGATGCTGCGAGCCCAGAAGTTTCGCAAATATGGCCAAGGAGCGTTCGTAGTAAGTACGTGCTCCTCCAAGGTTTCCCTGGTCTTCAAGGATGCCACCGAGCCTGCTGAGGCTTGAGGCCGTATCTGGGTGTTCCAAGCCTAGTACTTTCTCATTGATCGCCAAAGCACGCTCAAAGTAAAGCCGTGCTCTCTCAAAGTCTTTTGGGTCTCGGAGGAGACCACCTAGGTTGCTGAAGCTGCGGGCGGTATCGGGGTGCTCCGGGCCTAGAACCTTCTGCCGGATTGCCAATGCGCGTTCATGGTAAAGACGTGCCCCCTCATAATCTCCCTGCCTGTCGAGAAGAAAACCAATGTCATTGAGGCTTGTGGCAGTGTCTGAGTGCTCAGCACCCAGCACCTTTTCTCGGATTGCTAGTGCTCGCTCTAGATAAGGACGTGCTTTCTGAAAATCTTGAATATAGTTAAAAAGCGCACCCAAGGCGTTCAGGCTGTGCGCCGTATCTTCGTGCTCCGTTCCTGAGACCTTCTCGTGGAAGGCGAGGGCCTTTTCTAGGTATGGCTGCGCTTCTGTATAGTCGCCGGCATGCCAAAGATGGATGCCCAATTCGTCGCAAAGCCGGGCGGCCGTCTTGTCTTGGCGTTCGACGGCACGATCAGTGACCACCCTGAGGTGAGGCTGCCAAGGTAGGAGAGGAGCGGGATTACGAGTCTCGTTCAACCGCTGTGCTTCCGCCAAAACTGCCTCTTCAACGTCTGCCCGGGTCTCGTCTCCATTGGCTACGCCGCGTGCCCAAGCGGCGACAAGGCGGTGCGGCCCACGTGACCTTCGTGCCCGGTGGGCAAGATCCCGGAGCCCCGCCCTTGAAGAGACGGATGATCCAGTAGATCCGTCTGCCGTAAGGACTCCAGATAGGTCGCCGGCTGCGCGAAGAGAGCACTGCGGTATGCCTTGAGGAAGCTCCCCGCCAAATGGAGAGCCAGAGGCAGATCACCGAGATCGCTCGCGATTCCTTCGAGAGCCGGCTCTGTCTCCGGAAGGTCGGGCCGGAAGAGACGTAAAAGCTCAATGCTGGCAGGGCGCGGCAAGGTGGTGAGGGGGACCGTCTTCACGCCTAGGGCCAAGTCCCATTCGGCACGCCGGCTGGTGACGAGGACCCGGGCACCTCCGAAACTGGGACGCCAACGGCGTAGCAGCTCTTCCTCTTCACAGTTGTCGAAGACGAGGAGCCGAGGGATCGGGTTCTGCCAGGCTTCCTCCACCAAGCGGACCTGCTGCTCGAGGGTCAAGGCTTCGAAGCTCGAATGGAGGCCGAGGCTACGGCCGCAGGCGGCGACCTCGACGGAGACGCTGCCGGCATCGGCAAAGCTCATCCAGAAGACGCCTCCGGCAAAGAACTGGCCATAGCGGTGAACGAGTTCGGACGCCAGCTGGGTCTTGCCGATCCCGCCGAGCCCCGTGGCGGCGGCGATCTGGACTTGGCCGACGGCGGAGGTCTCCCCGGCTTTGAGCTGGCGCGCTAGGGTCTTCAGATCCTCCTCGCGGCCGACAAAGAGCGGGTTGGCGGCCAGCGGCATGCGCGAGCCCACCGGAAGAGCGCCGGGTTGGGGAACCTCTTCGAGCGGCAGGTCCGCCAGGGTAGCCTTTGCCACTTCCGGGTTAGGAGGTGCGGGCGCCGGACCGGGGAACAGACGAGCTCCGGGGAACCGAATGACTTCCGGCAGAACCCTTCCGCGAGGCAGTCCACCCAGAAGCTTCTCGCGAGCGGCGGCCTCGCCCAAGCCCACCAGCTTGATGTGGATGATGGGGGCCAGCAAACCATCCAGATCCGTCTCGCGGACGAGGACAGGGACGAGCTTCCCTTTCGTTCCATCCGGATCGGCAGCGAACGCGGCGGCCCATTCAGCCATGGCGTACAGGGAGCGCAGATAGTCCGGCGACAGGACCGCGATCGTGCGATCCGACCCTGCGGCGGCCCGATGCATTTCCACCACGAAGTTGCCGCCCGGTCGGAAGTCCCAGGCCTGTATCGTGGTGGAGGAACCAGCCGCCTCCAGGACCGAGGCGATCCATTCGGCCCAGGCTTGGTCGACGCCGGTGTAGCTGATGAAGAAGTCGATCATGAATCGGAGTTTCAGGCTGAGGCAATCATAGCGGAGGCGAGAGCGCGGGAGAGCCGGGTCGACGTAGCCGCCGCGGTTCGCCACGACCTTGTGTGTTGCCGGGCCGAAGGGCGGCGAGGGCGGCCGTGGGGCGCCATAGAGCTCCGACGAGACGCAGTACACAGACAACGAGCCGTCGCAAGGTACGCCAGGCCGTCGTCTACCTACGATGGGACGTCGTATACAGACGCCCGGGTCATGGCCGCGGGGAGAAGCGCTCCCGGGTCTCGCGCCAGATCTGCCACCGTTCCCGGGGCTGCAGGGCGCCGGCGAATGGGCTCGACTGGCGAAGCTCGTCCGCGATTTCGGTGCGTTCTACCAGGAAGGATGCGACCGAGGCGGCGTCGCCCGCCAGGATTTCCGCCCACTTCCTGGCGTAGAACGGCGCGTCGGCACGGGCCGATAGCCACCCCTGAACGCGCCGGCTCGCGGCTTCCAGGATCTCCGGCCGGTCTCGCAGACGCTCGGCGATGGCACGGTGATACGCGACACTTCTCTCTTCGGCCAGCCGGTGCGGATCCATCCCGAAGACACTAGCATGCCCGCCGGCGGGTCGGGTCTGCGGCGTCCAAGCCGGCCGCCTCGGGCCCCTCCGCGTTTGACACCCCCCGGTCGGCCTGTTAGGATCTACCTTAAGAAGTAATTTTGAAATTGAACCTCATTCCCCTTGAGACGGTTTCAAGGAAATCGGCCTCTCGTCTAGCCTTTCCTCACCCGTGAAAGGGGTCTAAAAAATGTGTAAGCGTCTGGTTCTCTTGGTGAACGTAGGACTCAGTGTGCTTCTCTTCAGCCCCTCTCCCGGTTGGGCTCAGCCTTCTTTGGGGTCGGCGCAGAGCTTCGCGGTCCTCGGCGCCTCGACGGTGACCAATACGGGCCCGACGGTGGTCAATGGCAATCTGGGGGTCAGCCCGGGGAACGCGATCACCGGCTTCCCTCCGGGGATCGTAATCGGCACGATCCACGCCGGAGACGCGGTCGCACTGCAGGCCCAGACGGATCTCACCGTGGCCTACAACGCCGCGGCCGCCTCGCCGTGCGGTACCGATCTGACGGGGCAGGATCTTGGCGGGCTCACGCTTACGCCTGGCGTTTACTGCTTCAGCACGACGGCTGCCCTGACGGGAACGCTGACGCTCAACGCCCAGGGCAACCCCAATGCGGTCTTCATCTTCAAGATCGGGAGCGCCCTCACGACGGCGAGCAACTCGGCGGTCGTCATGACGAACGGCGGCTCGCTCTGCAACAACGTGTTCTGGCAGATCGGCACCTCCGCGACCCTGGGCACGGGGACCACGTTCGGGGGGAACATCCTCGCGCTCGCGAGCATCACCCTGACGACCGGGGCCTCGGTGGCGGGCAGAACCCTGGCGCGAACGGGCGCGGTGACGCTCGACAGCTCCAGCGTCGGCGGATGCGCCAGCGGCATCGCCGCGGCGACGATCCCCACGCTCTCCGAATGGGCGATGGTCCTGTTCACGGCTCTCCTGGCCTTGTACGGCTTGGTGGCTCTGCGCAGGCGAGCGCGGCGCAGCCCACATCTCGCCAATCCCTAGGCCTTCTCCAATGGGCCGGCGCGGGCCGACCCGGGATACACTCGCTCTCACGTGGCCATCCCGCTCCTGGCTCTCCTGCTCGTCGTCGCCTCCAGCCTCGGCTGGGCGGGGTTCGACCTGCTGCGCAAGCTCCTGGTGGGGGAGATCCCGCCGGTGGCGCTGCTCTTTCTGCTCACGGCGGGCTCGGCGCCGCTGTTCGCGGTCTGGATGCTGGCGGGCGGCACGGCGGGGCCTGAGCCGGGCTACTGGCTGCCGGCCCTCGGCTCCGTGCTCATCAATCTGGTGGCCAACCTCCTGTTCCTGAGCGGGATGCGCGTCGCTCCGATCTCCGTCAGCGTGCCGCTGCTGTCGCTGACGCCCGTCTTCACGACCCTGCTGGCGATCCCCCTCCTGGGTGAGATCCCGGCTCTCTCGGACGTCGCCGGTATCCTGCTGGTGATCGCGGGCGCGATCTGGCTGCACTGGCAGCCCCGCGAGGGAATCCAGCAACCAGGAGCCCTGAAGGGCGCCGTGATGGTGGCTTTGACGGCTCTCCTCTGGTCGACGACGGGCCCGCTCGACAAGCTGGCTCTCGCGCGGGCGCCGGCCCAGTTCCACGGGTTCTTCCTGAACGCCGCGGTGGCGGTGGGAGTCTTCGGGGTGCTCGTGGTCCAGCGCGGGCTCGGGCGCGGCCTGGAAGACGTCGGCCGGGTGCGCGCGGTTCCCGGTCCCTTCGTGCTCGCCCTGGTCGTCAGCTCGGCCGCCCTCGGCCTCCAGCTCCTCGCGCTGCCCCTGATGTACGTGGGCACGATCGAGACCCTGAAGCGCGGCATCGGCAACTTCATGGCTCTCCTTTCCGGTAGGCTTTTCTTCGGCGAAACGGTGACCTCGCGCAAGGCCCTCGCCGTGCTCCTGATGGCGGTGGGAGTTGGTTTGATCCTTACCTAAAGGAGAAAAGACCATGGATTGGGACGCTTCCTACGTCATTTCCCGCTCTTTGACGCTGGAGGTCTCGCGCCGTGGCAGGCTGGTCGGCGCGACCTCGCTGTCGCGCCAGCCTTCCGAGCTGGATCCCGAGGCCATGCCGGCCTTTCTGGAGTTCGCCGCGGGCTCGACGCCCCGGGGCGCCTTCGAGCGTCTGTGCAAGGAGTGGGAGGTCGAGGAGTCCGGCTTCGAAGAGCTCGTGAGCGGCCTGCTCGATCAGGGCTTCCTCGTGACCTCCGAAGGAGAGGCGGGCGCCGGCCTGCCGTTCGAATGGTTCGGCGCCGCCGCCTCCCATTTCGGCATGCTGCAGGACACGTTTCGGGTCATGAGCTACCGCGCGGCTATCGAGAAGCACTCCCCGGGGCAAAGGGTGGTGGAGATCGGCTGCGGCACGGGGGTCCTCTCCATGTTCGCCGCCAAGGCGGGGGCACGGAAGGTGATCGCCATCGAGGAAGGCCTGGTCTCGGAGGTCGCCGCCGCCATGTTCGAGGCGAACGGCTGCTCCGAGATCGTCGAGCTGCGGGTGGGCAACAGTCGGAACGTGGAGATCTCCGAGCCGGCCGACCTGATCATCCACGAGATCCTCGGGGTGGACCCCTTCGACGAGAATCTCCTCCCCGTCCTCCTGGACGCCCGCGTCCGGTTTCTCCGGCCCGGCGGCCGGCTGCTGCCCTACCGGCTGGAGGTCTGCTGCCTGGGAATCGAATCTCTGGAAGACCCGCGGGCCGGCGCGGCGTTGACGATGGCGAAAGCGCGGGAGCTCGCCGGCTTCTACGGACTCGACTTCGGCCCCTTCCTGAAGGCGCTCGAAGCCCACCAGGCCCGGACCGACAGGAGCAGGCTCGTGATCGGCGACAAGCCCTTCGACCGCAAGATCCTCTCGGAGGAGGCCCGGATCCTGGATCTCAACCTGCAGGAAGGCGATCTCGATCTCGTGGGGTGGTCGGCTTCCGCCTCCCTGCGGATCGTGGCCGAGGGCACCCTGGGCGGCGTCGTCCTCTTCTTCCGGGCGCATCTCGACGAGCATCTCCGGATCACGAACTCGCCCTTCGCCCCCATGACGAGTTGGGGATGGGACCTGAGGTTCTTCTCCCACGGCATCGACGTCCGTCCGGGGGACAATGTGCCTCTGAGGGCGGAGATCGATACCGTCCTGGGCCGGCAGAGAATGGTGATCGACCACGCTTGAGAGGGAAGATGTCGGGCGAGTGCACGATTCTTGCGAGTCGTGGGGAAGGGAGAGGAGAATGACCATCATGAGGATCGCCGGTCCAAAATCCAAAATCCAAAATCTAAAATCCGCCTTCTCCCTCTGCGCCGGGCTTCTCCTCGTGCCCACCCTGGCCTGCTCGGCCCCCGAGGCCGCCCAGCGAACGGCCGGCGGGCTGCCGCTGGACCGGATCAAGCTTCCCCCCGGATTCTCGATCGGCGTGTTCTCCGACCGGGTGCCGGGTGCGCGCTCGATGGCGCGGTCGCCTAAGGGCATCCTGTACGTGGGGACGCGGGGGGAGGGGAAGGTCTACGCCGTCATCGACCGCGACAAGGACGGCCGGGCGGACGAGGTCCATACCATCGCCGCCGGGCTGAACAGTCCGAACGGCGTGGCGTGGAAGGATGGTTCCCTCTACGTCGCCGAGATCTCGCGGGTCCTCCGCTTCGACGGCATCGACGATCTCTTGAAGACGCCGCCGAAGCCGAAAGTGATCGCCGATGCCTATCCCCACGACGGCCACCATGGCTGGAAGTTCATCCGTTTCGGCCCGGACGGCCAGCTCTACGTGCCGGTGGGAGCGCCCTGCAACGTCTGCGATCCGGAGGCGCCGATCTACTCGTCGATCACCCGCCTCTCTCCGCAGGGCGGCAAGCCGGAGATCTTCGCCCGCGGCATCCGCAACACGGTGGGGTTCGACTGGCATCCCCAGACCCGCGAGCTGTGGTTCACCGAGAACGGCCGAGACCGGATGGGCGACGACATGCCGCCGGACGAGCTCGACCGCGCGCCGCGGGCCGGCCTGCACTTCGGCTTTCCTTACTGCCACGCCGGGCGCTTTCCCGATCCGGAGCTCGGCAAGGCGCGCCCCTGCTCGGAATTCGTGCCGCCGGCCATCGAGCTGGGCCCCCATGTGGCCGCTCTCGGCATGCGTTTCTACACCGGGACGATGTTCCCGGAGGCTTACCGAGGCCAGATCTTCATCGCCGAGCACGGCTCATGGAACCGCTCCGATCCCCTCGGCTACCGGGTGATGCTGGTGCGCTTGCAAGGCAACAAGGCGGTCTCCTACGAGCCCTTCGCCGAGGGCTGGCTGCGGGGCGGGAGCTCCTGGGGCCGGCCGGTGGACGTGGAGGTGCTGCCGGACGGCTCGATGCTGGTGTCGGACGACGACGCCGGAGCGGTCTATCGAATCACCTACGCGGCGCCGAAGAAGTGAAAAAATAAGCATGGGGGCCGGTGATGCTCTTCGGGAGCGGGGCCAGCGTCTCTGGCGCTGGTTCTTCCCGCCGCAGGTTCCACTGCCGGAAGGGGCGCGGCGGGTGCTCTGCACTCTCTATCCGGCCCTCGACCTCGACGCCGTTTCCTTCCATCTCGGCATGCCGCATCTGCTGAGCTTCGCCGGCAACGTCGCCATCACCCTGCCGGCCCTCCTGGCGCCCCGCCGCACCCGGGTCTACGTCGAGCCCCGGTACTGGGAGCCGGAGAGCGTCGAGGGCCTGGGCACGCTCGCTCACGAGGCCTACCATGCCTTGCAGGCGCAGGAGGCCGGCTGGGGCCTGGGACCGGTCCGGCCCTTCCTGGTGCTCTATCTCGCCTGCTCCGCGGCGAACCGCTTCCGCTACCGCGGCCATCCGATGGAGGAGGACGCCTACCGCCTGGCCGGACACCACCGGAGCCTCTTCGAGTCGACGTTCGCCGCCGCGGACTGTGAGGCGATGGAGCGGGGCTCGGCGGACCTCGCCGCGCCCTCCAGCGATCTCTGCTTCTGGCGCAAGCTCGCGGCCAGCACGCCGCTGGTGGGGCGGTTCGTCACCCCGGAGAGCCCCGGGCTGTGGCGGCTGGCGCTCCTCGGCTCTCCTCCCCTGGCTCTCTGGCTGCTCGCCTGGGGGCTCGCGGCCTCTCTCGTCTGGCTGGTCCGGCTGCTGGTCGAAAGCGGCGGCGCCGCGGCCGCGGGGCTGCTCTGGGGGGGCGGCCGCCTCCTCGCGTCGATCGAAGCCTTCTTCCTGAAGCCTTCGCGACGATGATGACATCGAATTGGCGCGTAACGAGCGGCTCGTCTAAAGCGCCTAAGCTATACGTCTGGGTAGATTCTTCTTCCCGGGCTCGGCCGAGAGCATCTGTCCGACCACGAGAGAGCAGGGGAGGGCAACAGATGATCGACACCATGAGGCTTCCAGATCCTTTCAACGGGGTGGACCCGAGCTCAAGGGAGGAAACGTTGAGATTGGTCATCCTCGATCACCACCAGCTCTTCCGGGATTGTCTGGCTTCGGTCCTCGCCGAGGGCCGGCGGTTCGAGGTGGTGGCGAAGGTGTCGAGCGGCCCGGAGGCTCTGGAACGGCTGGCGGAGAGCCGCGTCGACATCCTGCTGGTGGCTCTGGAGAACCCGGGCGACGGCATCTTCGGGCTGATCCGGGACGTCGAGCAGCGCCACCCGGCGTCGAAGGTCGTGCTGCTCGGCCGCGACGAGGCCGAGGAGCGGGTGCTGGACTGTCTGCAGGCGGGCGCCAGCGGCTACCTGGTGCGGGATCAGTCGGTGGCGGACCTGCGGTCGGCGATCGAGGCGGTGTCGAAGGGCGATACCGTCTGCACGCCGAAGATCGCCCATTCGCTGTTCGCCCGCCTGGCCCGGCTCGGCCGGGAGCGGCGGCGGCGCGCACGGCTCGACTACCTCACGCTGACGCCCCGCGAGCTCGAGATCCTCGGCCTCATCTCGGAGGGCCTGAGCAATCAGGCGATCGCCAAGCGGCTGTTCCTCTCGGTGCATACCGTGAAGAACCACGTCCATAAAACTCTCGAGACCCTGGGGGTGCACAGCCGCTGGGCCGCCGTGCATCATGGCATCGAGCGCGGCTGGATCCAGGACCGGAGGCGGCGATGACGCTCCGGATCGTGGCGGGCGGCGGTCCTGAACCGTTTTTGAACCCCCCGGTTCATTGCCGGGTCCAGCCCGGCGGCCTTATTCCCATACCCATGCAGCTATCTGTCAGGGTAGCCATCCTCAGCGAGGAGCGGATGTTCCGCGAAGCCCTGACGGCTTCCCTCTCCGGCTACGAGGGACTGGACGTGACGGCTCCGTCAGACGACCGGCTGGAAGGCGAGGCCGGCGTCGTGCTGATCGATGCCGCTCCCAATCTCCAGTCGGCCCTGGCGCGTACCTGGGAAGCACGGGAGCGGTGGCCGGCGGCAAAGCTGGTCATCCTTGGGCTCGAGCGGGAGGACGAAGGCATCGTCGACTTCGTCGAGGCCGGCGCGCAGGGCTATGTCCTCAAGGGATCGTCCCCGGACGATCTCGTGGAGGTGATCCGCGCGGTGCACCAGGGCCGAACGCTCTGCTCGCCGGGCGTGGTCGCCTCGGTCCTGGCCCGGATCGCTTCCCTGGCGGAGGTGGGAGCCGAGGTCCCGCCGGCTCAGAGCTTCGAGCCGCTGACCTCGCGCGAACGGGAGATCCTGGCGCTGATGGCGGCCGGCCTGGGCAACAAGGAGGTGGGGAGCCGTCTGCGCATCACGGTACAGACGGTGAAGAACCACGTCCACAGGATCCTGGAGAAGCTCCAGGTGCACCGCCGCCGGGAGGCCGTGAGGGTCGCCTACGACCTCGGGCTCCTGGAGGAGCCGAGAGAGATTCCACTGCGGGGACGGCCGTTGAGCCCCGAACATGAGCCCGGACGTATTCCATGAACTACGGCTGGCGACCGTGAGGCCGCGGCCCTTTTTGACCGAATGGAGGAGAGGCGTGAACAACAGTGCGGACGAAATCAAGAATCGCATCAAGCAGATCATCGCCAACGTGGCAGGCCTCAACGCGAGCCGTATCACCGACGACGCCACCTTGAGGGATGAGCTCAAGCTCGACTCTCTTTCCCTGCTGGAAATCGGCGTGGACGTCGATCTCGCCTTCAAGCTGGAGCTGCCGGACGAGCGCTACAAGGAGGTCGACAGCGTGCCCGCAATGGTGAACCTGGTCCAGCAGCGTCTCGTCGAGATGGCGCCCCAGATGCAGAGGGCGCAGGGATGACGACGCGGATCGCGGTGACCGGCATCGGCTTGGTCACCCCGATCGGCGCGGGCCGGCAGGAGGTCTGGGAGGGGCTGCTCGCCGGCCGGAGCGGGTTCGCGCCGGTGGAGTCGTTCGACACCAAGGCCTTCAGCGTCCATCTGGGGGCCGAGGTGCGGGGCTTCGACCCCGCTTCCTGGGTGCGCCGCCTGGATCCCGCGTCGATGGGACGGGCTTCCCTGCTCGCCATCGCCGCCGCCCGGCAGGCCCTGGAAGACGCCGGGCTCGACCCGGAGTCGGTCGAGCCCGAGCGGGCCGGCATCGCCATGGGCACCACCTCCGGCGAGCCCCGCGAGGTGGAGCGCTTCGACGACCGCTTCCTGGCGGGCGAGCTGGACCAGGTGGGGGCCGAGTTCCTCTCGCTCTACCCCTGCCACATGATCGCCGCCCACGTGGCGCGGGAGCTGGGCTTCGCCGGCGTCAACACCATGATCCCCACGGCCTGCGCCGCCGGCAACTACGCCATCGCCCACGCCGTCGACGTGCTGCGCGCCGGCCGGGCGGATCTCATGCTGGCGGGCGGCGCCGACGCCTTCTCGCGCATCACCTACACCGGTTTCCATCGCCTCGGCGCCATCGCGCCGGAGCGCTGCCAGCCGTTCGACCGCAACCGCAAGGGGATGATCCCCGGCGAGGGCGCGGCCGTGCTGGTGCTGGAGCCGCTGGAGCGGGCCCGCGAACGGGGAGCCCGCATCTATGCCGAGCTGGCCGGCTACGGCCTCTCGTGCGACGCCCACCACATGACGGCGGCCCACCCGGAAGGGGACGGCGCGGCCCGCGCCATGGAGCGCGCCCTGGCCGACAGCGGCGCAGCCCCGGAGGAGGTTAGCTACATCAGCGCCCACGGCACCGGCACGCCGACCAACGACCGCCTGGAGATCCTGGCGGTGAAGCGGGTCTTCGGCGACGCGGCCCGCCGCACGCCGATGAGCTCGATCAAGTCCATGATCGGCCATACCATGGGAGCTGCCTCGGCGATCGAGGCGGCGGTGTGCGCCCTGGCGGTGGCGGAGGACCGCATTCCGCCCACCATGAACCTGGAGCAGCCGGAGGAGGAAGACCTGGACTTCGTGCCCAACATGGCCCGCGACCACCGGGTGCTGCTGGCGATGAACAACGCCTACGCCTTCGGCGGCAACAACGCCTCCGTGATCCTGCGGAAGCACGAGGCCTGAGATGGACGACCTCAACCAGCGCCGCCGCGTCGTCATCACTGGCGCGGGCGTCCTGTCGTCCATCGCGGACTCGCCCGCGGGGCTGCACGCGGCCTTGTGCGCGGGCAAGAGCGGCTTGAAGCCCATCGAGCTCTTCTCGACCGAAGGTCTCGGCTGCCACCAGGCCGGCGAGATCCGGCCCTTCGAGCCGCGCGACTACCTGGGGGAGCGCAACCTGCGGCCCATCGACCGCACCTCGCGCCTGCTGCTGGTGGCGGCCGGCCAGGCCCTGGAGGCGGGCGGCTGGACGGCCGAGGCCATCGCGGAGCGCGAGGTGGGGCTCGTGCTCGGCACCACCTTCTGCAGCGTGCGCACCATCGCGGAGTTCGACCGCCGCGGCCTGCAGCTCGGGCCGTCGTACGCCAGCCCCTTCGACTTCGCCAACAGCGTCATTAACGCCGCCGCGGGCCAGGCGGCCATCTGGTTCGGCCTGCGCGGCCTCAACACCACGACCTCGGCCGGCGAGGCCTCGGGGCTCGCGGCCCTCTCCTACGCCGCCAACCAGATCCGCGGCGGCCGGGCCGCCGCGCTGCTGGCCGGCGGCGTCGAGGAGCTCTGCTTCGAGTCCTTCGTGGGCCACTTCCGGGCGGGCCGGCTCTGCGGATCTCATGAGGCCCAGGGAGAGGAAGTTCCCATCCCCTTCCATGCCCGGCGCAACGGCTTCGCGCTGGCCGAGGGCGCCGCCCTGCTCATGCTGGAGGATGCCGAATCGGCGGCCAGCCGGGGCGTAACGGTTCTGGGGGAAGTGTTGGGGCACGGCTCCGCTTTTGCTCCGCGGCGGACGCGGGAGGACAACGCTGGCGCGGTGGCGCGGGCCGTCCGGGTCGCCCTGGAGGACGCCGGCCTGGGACCCGATGACATCGACTGCCTGAGCGTGTCGGCCAGCGGCAGCATGGAGGGCGACCTCTGGGAAGCCCTCGGCGTGGTCGCGGCCTTGGGGCCCCGAGCGGCGGACCTGCCCGTTACGGCCGTCAAGTCGATGCTGGGCGAGGCGCTCGGCGCCTCCGGCGGGCTCCAGGCCGTGTCTCTGCTGGGGACTTTCGGCGACGGCGCCCTGCCGGGGATTCCGGGGCTCGGCCTCGACGGTCTGGACGATGAAATCCCTCTTCGAGGCGCCGGCGAAGGAGTCCGGCGGATCGCCGCGCGGCGGGCTCTGGCCACCGCGCTCTCGGCCGACGGCCACGCCTGCGCCGTCGTGCTGGGTGCTCCCGGGACCGCTGGATGAGCGGGGCCGCCAAGCTGGTACCACGCTTCGAGGAGCAGGGGTACACGGCCGAGGCCCTGGAGGCGCGGCGGCGCTGGGTGGAGGAGCGGACGGGAGCGCGGCTCGACCACGTCGGGGCGGCCACGATTCCCGGCGAGGCGATGCGCGGCAACATCGAGAACCCCGTCGGCGCCGTCCAGGTGCCGCTCGGCGTTGCCGGGCCCCTGCGCGTCGAGGGCGAGCACGCCCGGGGCCTCTTCTACGTGCCGCTCGCCACCACCGAGGGGGCGCTGGTGCGCTCCTACGAGCGCGGCATGGTGGCGCTCACCCGGGCCGGGGGCGTGACGGTGCGCCTGGAGGCGGACGAGAACCGCGTCTCGCCCGTTTTCGTGTTCGACGGCGTGGCCGAGGCCGCCGCCTTCGCCCGCGATCTGCCCAGTCTTTTCGAATCCTTGAAAGCCGAGGCCGAGTCGACCACTCACCATGGCCGGCTGCTGCGCCTGGAGCCCCGGATCGTGGGCCGCGAGGTGGCCGTCCACTTCGTCTACTGGACGGCCGACGCCCATGGCATGAACATGATCGTCAAGGCGACCGACCGCGCCTGCTGCTGGCTGGTGGAGCAGGGGCGTGCCGGGCGCTACTACGCGTTCAGCGGCGCCGAGTCCGAGAAGCGGGCGAGCGGCTCGCTGTTCGCCGGCGGCAAGGGGAAGAAGGTGGTCGCCGGCGCCCGCCTGCCGCCGCGGCTGGTGCGTGCCTATCTGCACACCACTCCCGCGGGCTTCGCGGACCTCTGGCAGCGCACCGTGATCGGCCATCTGCAGTCCGGGTCGCTCGGCTACAACGGCCACTTCGCCAACGGCCTGACGGCCCTGTTCATCGCCTGCGGCCAGGACGTCGCGAACGTCGTCAACTCCGCCGTCGGCATCACCTCGTTCGAGGTCCTGCCCGGGGGCGACCTCTATGCCAGCGTCACCCTGCCGGCTCTCACCGTCGCCACGGTCGGCGGTGGCACGGGCCTGGGCACGGCACGGGAGTGCCTGGGGATGCTCGGCTGCGTGGGAGCGGGGATGGCTCCGAAGCTCGCCGAGATCGTGGCCGCGACCCTGCTCGCCGGCGAGCTGTCCATGGGCGCCGCCATCGCCAGCGGCGAGTTCGTCGATGCCCACGAGGAGTACGGAAGGAACCGGCCCTCCGGGAACGGATGAAGCGTCCCTTCCGCGGGCTGCGCCGGCCGCCCGATCCATCCTACGACGCCGTGGTGATCGGCTCCGGCATCGGCGGGCTGATCACCGCGAACCTGCTGGCTCAAGGCGGGCTCAGGGTGCTGCTCGTCGAGCAGCACTACATGGTGGGGGGCTACTGCAGCACTTTCCGCCGGGGCGGCTACACCTTCGACGCCGCCACCCACTTCTACCCCTTACTCGGCAACCCGGAGACGCTCACCGGCCGGCTGCTCGCCGAGTTGGGCGTCACGACCGGCTGGGTGAAGATGGACCCGGTGGACACCTTCCACTTCCCGGACGGCACGCGCTTCGCCGTGCCCGCGGACCTCGACGTCTACATGGCGAAGCTCAAGGCGGAGTTTCCCGAGGAGGCCGGCGCTCTCGACGACTTCTTCTCGGCCGTGCGCGAGGCCTATCTCCTGGGCCTGCTTCACTACTTCCGCGGCCGGCCCCTCGATCAGACGCCGCGCCTCGCCCTCTACCGCGACCTCACCGTCAAGCAGGCCCTCGACCGCTGGTTCCGCGATCCCAAGCTCAAGCTCCTCCTGACCGCCGACTGCCCGCACTGGGGCTCGCCGCCGGGCCGCACCTCCTTCGTCTTCGACTCCATGCTGCGGCTCTCCTACTTCCTCGGCAATTACTATCCCCAGGGCGGCTCGCAGGCGTTCGCCGACGACCTGGCCCGGTGCTTCGAGGAGCGCGGCGGCCACATCCTCATCAATACTCTCGCCAGGCGCATCGCAATCGCGGACGGCACCGCTCGCGGGGTGGAGCTCGAGATCCTGCGCGGCCCCTTCACGGGTCTCGAAACCACGGTGCGGACGGGCGTCGTGGTCTCCAACGTCGACCTGCTGCTGACTCTGGAGGAGCTGGTGGGGCCCGCGCACCTGCCGCCGGAGGCTATCGAGCCGGTCCGCCGGCTGCGGCCAACCTTCCCCTGCTGGCTCACCCACATCGGCCTCGAGGGAGTGCCCGCGGCCGTGCTGGAGGAGGCTCAAGGGTATTACTGGGATTCCTGGGACATGGACCGGGTCGGGCGGGACGCCCTGCGCTTCAAGCTCTTCGCCCCGACTCTCTACGAGCCCGCCATGGCGCCGGCCGGCCGGCAGATCCTGATCGTTCAGAAAGTCATGGACCTGGATTACGAAGCCGTCGAGGATTGGCCCCGGCACAAACGGGAAATGGAAACGTTCGTCTTTTCCAATCTCGAGCGGGTGATCCCCGGCATCGGCGAGCGGATCGTCGTCCGGACCAGCGCCTCGGCCCGCACCTCCTGGCGATTCACCTTGAACCATCGGGGCGCGATGCTCGGCTGGGAGATGTCGCCCGAGCAGTTGGGCGCTGGGCGGCCCGCGCCCGAGACGGCCATCCGCGGCCTTCACTGCGTGGGGCACTGGACTCAGCCCGGAGGCGGCATCACGCCGGTGATCGTCTCCGCTCAGCGGGTGGCGAAGACCATCCTCCGTGGCTAGCCCGTACCCCAGGAACGGCTCGGGTCAAGGGGTGACGTCCATCCTCGTTTTACCTTATCCTCATGTTTTGATTGGAGGAAGCTATGCGTAGCCTGCTGAAAACGAGCGGTCTTTATCTCGCGCTGTTCCTGGCGCTGCCCATTGCCGGCCTCTGCGGTGGCGCCTGGGTGCCGAAGCCGGGAGAGGGCGACGTCCAACTGGGGTACAGCCGCAAGACGGCGAGCACCTCCTGGAACGTCAGTGGCGACAGCTACACGAACCTCACCACTTTCCAAGGCCGGAGGGTGATCACATACCACGACTTCCGCTACGTCTACCTCTCGGGCGAGGCCGGCCTGCTGCCCCGGCTCTCCGTGCGGTGGCTGGGAACCTATCTCTACGGCCTGGAGGGCCCGCATGCGGACCTGGAAAGGAACGCCGGCCTGTCCGACGCCTGGTTCGGCCTCAAGTACGCGTTGGCCCAGGGAGACTGGCCCATGGCGCTGGCCGGCACCGTGCGCACCCCCTACTTCTACGACCAGCCGGGCGCCTATAACCGTTATCTTTTCGACGCCCAGGGGAACCGGCGAGGGGTGAGCCCCGAGTGGCGGGGCCTGCTCAAGCGCGACTACACGCTGTCCTATCTCGTGAGCCACTCCTACCGGGAGGGCGCGGGCTGGCTCAACCTGGAGGCCGGCTACACCTGGCGCGAGGGCGCGCCAGCGGACGCCATTCCGGTCTATTTGGAGGCCGGCTACCCGCTCCCCTGGCACGGCGTGGCGCTGAAGGGCATGGTGAACTACGTCGGTAGCATGGGCAACGACTCGCCGCGCGAGCCCGACGACCGCTTCGGGTCTTCGGCGACCAACAACTTCAACGACGCCAGCATCTTCCGGGCGGGCGTCGGCTTCATCATTCCCGTGCGCGGCCGGACCAGCCTGGAGATCGGCTACAACCAGTGGCTGTGGGGCGAGTCGGCTCGCCGCTACCGGGAGCCCTACCTCTCGGTCGGGAAGACTTTCTAGCCGATGAAACGAAAGGCGGGCTTCGGGCGCCAAAGAAGAGCAGCTCCTCCACAGGGAGGGCGTAAGGGGGAACCATAGAGATGGAAGAGAACAGCCTTCACGAGGCCGAGGTTACCGTCGATGTCCTCATCATCGGCGCCGGACTGGCGGGCCTCGCGCTCGCCCGCCAGCTCCTGCTCGCGAGCCCGGAAATCCGTATCCTGATGCTGGACCGCCTGGCCGAGATCCCGACGCCGAAGCAGAAGGTGGGCGAGGCGACGGTCCAGGTCAGCGGCTACTACTACTCCCGGGTGCTCGAAATGGAAGAGCACCTGCTTACGGAGCACTTCCTCAAGTACAACCTCCGCTTCTATTGGAAGTCGCAGCGCGGCGGCGACGTCTGGGAGGATCTCAGCCAGTCCTACATCCGCAAGATCTCCAACATCGCCACCTACCAGCTCGACCGCAACAAGTTCGAGGCCGCGGTGCTGGAGAAGAACCGCGAGTGCCCCGGCTTCGAGCTGATCCATCCCACCACGAACCTGCAGGTGGACCTGACCGAGGATGGCAGCGACCAGCCCCACGCCTTCCGCTTCGAGGCCCACGGCCAGGAGATCTCCGGCCGGGCCGGCTGGGTGGTGGACGCCTCCGGGCGGGGCCGCTTCCTGGTCAAGCGCAAGCAGCTCGACCGCCCGAGCCCGATCAAGCACGGCTCCTCGTTCCTCTGGGTGGAGGGGCTCCTGGACCCTGAGAAGTGCACCAACCTCGACCGCAAGGCCATCCGCTTGCGCAAGGAACGGTCGGCCCTGGGGCATTTCCCCACCTTCCTCGCCACCAACCACTACTGCGGCGAGGGCTACTGGTTCTGGGAGATCCCCCTTCACGGCAAGACCAGTCTGGGGCTGGTGTTCGATTCCGAAAACGTCGCCTTCAAGGATGTCTCCTCGCCCGAGAAGCTCGTCGAGTGGATCTGCCGCGAGTACCCGCTCTTCGGCCGCGACCTGCCGCAACGGAACATCGTCTACCACTCGGGGCTGACCAGCTTCGCCCTCGACAACGGCCAGACCATCTCGCCCGACCGCTGGGCCCTCGTCGGCGAGGCCTGCCGCTTCACCGACCCCCTCTACAGCCCGGGCGGCGACCTGATCTCGACCTACTGCACGCTGGTCTCGGACGCCATCCTGACCGGCAGCCGGAAGGAGCTGGAGGCCAAGATCCGCTTCTACGAGCCCCTGGCGCGGGCGATCTACGAGGCCTACGTCCCCAGCTTCGCCATCAGCTACTGCACGCTGGGCGACCAGGAGTGCTTCTCGCTGCGCTACGTCTGGGAGCTCACGGTCTACTTCGGCTTCTACGTCTTCCCTTTCATCAACGACCTGCTCACCGAGCAGGCCTTCCTGCCCAGCTTTCTGCGGCGCTTCGGCCAGCTCGGGCCGATCAACCACGGCATGCACCGCCTGCTGGCCGCCTACTACCGGTGGAAGAAGGAGAACGTGGTCCTCGCCGCTCCGGAGCCGGTGTTCTTCGACTTCACCGAAGTGGGAGCCCTGGCGGCCTCCGAGCTGACCTTCTACAAGGTCGGGGTCAGCCTCGACGAGGCCCGCCAGGTGCTCGACGAGCAGCTCGAGAACCTCCGGGACCTGGCCCGCTGGACGGCGGCCCACATCGCCTCCGCCGTGCTGGACGATCCGCGGGCGGTCACCAACGCCGCCTTCATCCGCGGCATCGACGTCAACGATCTCCAGTTCGATCCCGCCGCCATGGCCGAGCGCCTGGAAGCCGCCTGCCGCGAGACTTCCGAGACCTATGCCTGGCGGTTCGACATCCCCTGCATGGCCCGCTTCAAGACCGAGCGCCTGGCGCAGCCGGTCGAGATGGAGGCCGTGGCCGGGGGCAGGGGATGAGCATCGCTTATCCGACGGAGACGGCCGAGAGCCCGGCGGTGGACCATGCCCCGGGCCTCGACCGGGCCTTCTCCTGCGTGCCCGAGGAGCGCTCCGTCGAGCTGACGAAGATCGAGGGGAAGATCCCAACCTTCCTCCGCGGCACCTACTACCTGAACGGTCCCGCGCGCTTCTTTCGAGGCGAGGTGCGCTATCGCCACTGGCTGGACGGCGACGGCATGGTCTGCGCTCTGCGGCTCGGCGATGGGCGGGCCCACCTCACGGCCCGTTTCGTGCGCTGTACCAAGTGGGTGGAGGAGGAAGCCGCCGGCCACGCGCTCTACCGCGCCTTCGGCACGTCCTTTCCGGGCGACCGTCTGGTGCGGGGCATCGCTCTCGAATCGCCGCTCAACGTCAGCCTCTATCCTTTCGCCGGCACCCTCCTGGCTTTCGGCGAGCAAGGCCTGCCGTGGGAGCTCGATCCCGAGACCCTGGAGACCCGCGGGCCCTACAACTTCGGCGGCGCCCTGAACCCGCTGAGCCCCTTCGCCGCGCATCCCAAGATCGACCCGGAGACCGGCGACCTCTTCAACTTCGGCATCTCCTTCTCGGCGACCCAGCCGAGCCTCAACGTCTACCGTTTCAAGGCGGACGGCGGGCTCGTCTACCGGAAGAGGGTGGCCCTCGATCAGCCCTGCTCGCTCCACGACTTCCTCTTCACCGGCCGTCACGTGGCCTTCTACCTCGCTCCGTACCGGCTGGACATGGAGTCCCTGACGCAAGGTGGCACCCTCCTAGACTCACTCCGCTGGGAGCCCGAGAAGGGCAGCCGCCTGCTCGTCGTGGACCGGGAGAGTGGCGAGCCCGTCGCCACCGTCCCCGTCGGCAACCGCTACGTCCTCCACGGCATCAACGCCTTCGAGGATGGCGATCACCTCGTCGTGGACGTTCTGGAGCTCGATCGTCCCGTCTACGACCAGTACAACCTCGCCGACCTCTTCGCCAGCGTAGTCCCCGGCCGGCCCGTCCGCCTCGTCGTGGATCTCGCGACGGGCACCCTACTGGATCGCATCGAGATCGCCTACGACAAAGCCCCGGACTTCCCCGCGATCGATCCCGCCCTCGCGGGCCACCCCTACGAAGACTTCTGGATGCTCGGCATCTCGAAGACCGGCCAACCCGGCCGCAAAACCTTCGACCAGGTCGTCCACGCCAACTGGAGCCATCCGGACCGGGTGGACGTCTGGACCGCCCCGCCCGGCCAGTACCTGGGCGGCGAGCCCGCCTTTGCACCCAACCCCGAGGGTGGGGGAGGGGTCATCTGCCAGAGCTTCGATGCCGAGACGGGCGAGAGCGCCTTCCTGATCTTCGACGCTTTCGATGTCGAGGCGGGACCTGTGGCAATGGTTCGGGTGGAGGGATTCGTCCATCTGGGGTTTCACGCGATGTTCGAGCCGGTGGGCTGAGGCTCGGTTATTTGCTAGAAGTTGTGTATCACCGTCGGGTACGGTCCGCGGCTGACGAGGCCCAAGGTGGACTTGTCCTCTGCTATGCTTCATGGTTTGAGTCAATGTATGACCTTCCGTGACCGACTGAAAGATCTCGACGCTTCTCTCTATGGGGTGTTTGTCTCCTTCACGGAGGACATCGCCCCGGTCCTGACCAGTATCGAGCGCGTCTTACCGGACTTCACCCGTCACGACCCCTCGCACAGCGAAAAACTGGAGAGCATCGCTCTGGAGATCCTCGCTCCGAGTGCTGCCGAGCAGCTAACTGCCGAGGATATCTTCGCGCTCCTCTGTGCTCTTTGGCTCCATGACGCGGGAATGGGGGAGGTTCCCGAAATTGAGCAGACCGAGAAAGCTAGCCCCGCCTTCCGGGAGAAGCTGACCTCATATCAGCGGCTTGGCCAGAGCGAACAGAAGTGCTGGCAAGACTACGTCCGTGACCGCCATCCGTTCTTCTGCCCTCTTCTTGCGGAGAAGTTTTTGCCAAAACAGGTCCCTCCCCATTTGGTCCGGTGGATCGGCCGCATTGCTCAATCCCATGGCGAACAGACCCTTCACGATCGTCAGAAGTGGCCGAGCCGGGTCGCTGTTGGGAATAGGGTCCATATTCATGCTCCGGCGCTGGGGGTTCTCCTCCGTTTGGCTGACATTCTCCACTTCAACTATGAACGGGCGCCGGAATACATGTTCGAGCACCGTAGAGTCAGCAACTGGGTCAGTATCAATCACTGGAAGGCTCATCAAGTCGCTTCTGACTACACAATTGAACACGATCTCTGCCGGTTCGATGGATCGACAATTGATGATGAGGCGTACTGGTTTGCGCTTCAGTTTTTAGAAGCAATGGATATTGAGGTTCGGTACTGCAAACAAGAAGTTTTACCAACTTTAGACGACCCTTTTCGTGGGGGTTTTCTTTCCTTCTCGCGAGTTGAAAATCGGATTGAGCCAGTAGGGTTCGAGAAGCGTCGTGAACCAGTGACACTCCGTGTTGATACGCCTAAGATTCTGGAGGATCTGCTGAATGATAGCCTCTACGCGGGACGGCCCACATGGTTCCGGGAGGCTCTGCAAAACGCCTTCGATGCCTGTCGCGACTGTGCGGCGCTCGATTTGGCGTCACAACCATCAGTACGGATTAAAGTCCAAAGCGATCCAGAGGTAATTTATTTCGAGGACTTAGGTGTAGGAATGCAGCCGAAAACAGTCGAGAACTTCCTGTTTGTCGCTGGAGCTTCCTACTGGACCAGTCAGGAATACCGGAGCAGCGTTGATCAGCCTCCCGGACATGTTGGCCGTTTCGGAATCGGCTTCATGAGTCTTTTTGCGGTTGCAGAAGAGATCCAGATCACAACTCGGCACCTGCGTAACGATCAAGCGTGGCAATATCTAGTACGAGGACCAAGGCGGGTCATTCGTGTCGAAGCCGGCAATCGCCCTTTCCCTGGAACCACAATTGAGGTAAGACTCAAGAAGGGAACCCTCCTCGCGAACGATATCCTTGAACTATTCGATAGCACCTGTTCATTTCCGGAATTTCCTCTTGAGCTAATAGTCGATGGTGTTGTAGAACGCTCCTTTCCTGAACCAACTCCTCCCTCCACGTTGCGAGGGGACATAGAACTCGCCTCAAGTCATGAGGGGGGAATCGATGCCCGTCTCTTAAAACGAGATCTCTCACTGCAGGGTGTCGTGGGCGACTACTACCTTCCCAAGATCTACGTTCCTCAGCTAAGGGCGTTTATCCCAGATATGCGCCAGTGGCTCAAGAATCTGGGCTGGAGCTTCGGAGGTCAGTCACAGACCTATTTCGGCGGGATTAACTATCCTCCGCTGTACTCGGTCTCGGCCGAGAGTGGCTTCACGACACTTCCCTCACTAGGGTGCCTCCGGATCGCAGTGTCTCCGAACGAGTATCCGCTGGAGATGAACTTGGCGCGAGACCAATTCATCTCGGGTGAGTCGACCCGGCTTCTGCATCGCGCTCTCTGCGAATGGTTAGATGGGGTGCTGACGTCTGACTTGGAAACCGAACTCTCCGAAAAGCAGGACTCCGGAATCCGGGCTGCCATCGTAGCGCGCTGGTCCTGGACAATGCTCCACTCTTGGCAAGGGAGCCTCCCGGAGCCGGCCACGATCCTCAACGGGCTCCGTGCCCTCCCTGCACCATTCCCGCTAACGCCGTGGCCTCGTATGACCGCGTTGATGAGGCGTGAAGTCAGGTTTGGCTGCATAGATCGAGACGGGAGTCTCTCCGTCGTGCGACTAGAGGACCTTGTTCAGCAGGGTGCCCGAGTCTACGCGGGAGGGCTTATTGAAAATAAGCTGTCGGACTACCTCGCACAGCGAGTCTTTGAGAGGGACCCGGAAGCCCATCTTTTGTTAGTGCTGCCGGACCGTGAGTTTGGAATTCTGGAATTGAGGTATTGGGCCTCGGATGAGTTCCTCATCCCGATTCCCGAGCACGCGCGCTGTGCCTATGGACTCCAACTTGGACAGGTTCGCCTGGGAGAGCCGGGGCGACCGTTCCCCTTTTTCCCCAGGGAGTTGGATTACCTTGGTTATCTTGTGGCGTCAGGCCCTGAGGAGTACGCTGTTCTCGACTACCGCGGAATCATGGCCGAGGCTAAGCTCAATCCTTTCCAAGGAGGCCCTCAGACCGTGGGCTTCTTCAACCGCCGGAACTCAAAGGCACAAACTTTTATCCGAGAGCTCCGCCGATTCTCTGATACGTACGAACTCCGGCGATCGGTAGGGCAGGAAGCAAAGCGTCTGAAGAAGGCTCTGACCTTTGGAGAGAACGGCCAATATGGGAGCCATACTCGACGGTGCTTGGTTGAGGCGCTGAACTCGCTATGCGAACGCTTGGACCTCGGCATCCTATTCGGGCCAGACGACTTCCCCTTCTATTTCGACGGCGGTCGAACCCTGCCTTTCGGTTTCCCTGGTATCGAGTCACGGGCGGCCCAGGCCGCAACCGCGCTGGACCGTTTAGAAAATCGGGGCTTTACGCTCTCGTGAATACACCCATGCCAATCGCGTACTCGAAGCTCACCGCACAAGGCCATATCTCCGTGCCCAAGGAAGTCCGCCGTAGGCTTGGACTCGGCCCGGGCTCCGTCCTGGAGTGGGAGGAGGAAGGCGAGAGAATCGTGGTCCGGCGGGCGGGCCGCTCCACTTCGGAGGATGTGCACCGGGCGTTGTTCGAGGAGGCGCCCGAGCCTCGGACCCTGGAAGAGCTTAAGGAGGGGGTACGGCAGTCCGTCAAGGGCCGCCATGGGGACCGTTGACACCAACGTCCTGGTTCGGCTCGCGCCCCGGGATGACGCTCGCGGTCAAGGTGGATATCGCGGCTGTCCGCTCCAGCCCCCCGGATTCCCCCATGCTATCCTGTCGTCCAGGAGCAGGATTGGGGGCTCGCCTCCTCCTTCCCTTTTCTCTCCATGCGAAATAGAGTTCTCCAAAAGAACGACCCTGAAAGGGAACACGCCATGAGCCAGCCAGCCATCGCGGCGCTTGCGCCTCTGCCCTTTGAGCTCGTCTACAGCGACGGAGAGCCCTTGGAGAGCGAGTGGCACAGCTTACAGTTCCCCTTCCTTCGGAGACTGATCCGCCAAGCCATGGTGGAGCAGGGGCGGAGCGACTTCTATGTTGGCGGGGACATGTTCGTGTACTACTCCATCGAGCAGGCGCGGGACGTTGCCAAGGGGCGGCCCTACTTCCGCGGCCCGGACGTTTTCTGGGTGGACGGCGCCGATCCCAGCCGCAAACGTAAGTGCTGGGTTTCGTGGGAGGAAGGCGGGCGCTTGCCGGATGTCGTCGTCGAGCTGCTTTCGCCCTCCACGGCGGAGATCGACCGCAACGAGAAGAAGAACCTCTATGCCCAGGTCTGGCGGACGCGGGAGTACTTCCTCTACGAGCCGGAGACGCTGAAGCTGGAAGGATTCCGGCTGGTCAATGGCTCCTACCGGCCGATGACACCCGACAGCCAGGGACGATTCTGGAGCGAGGAGCTTGGTGTTTTCCTTGGCCTTTGGCAGGGTGTCTACGAAGGCAGAGAGGATGCCTGGGTGCGGCTGTTCCGACCTGACGGAAGCTTGGTGTCGTCAGCGGAGGAGCGGGCCGAAGCAGAGCGCCAGCGGGCCGATGCGGCGGAGGCGGAGCTCTCCCGCCTGCGTGCCCTGCTCCAAGAGCGCGGCCAGAGCTGAGCCTCGCGCCACCCTCCGAATTTATTTCGGCTCGTGCTCCACGGTAACGAGAGGAGGGAGGGCGCCTTCGGGGCTGATGTGGTTATACGCTGGAATCAAGAAGCTGCGTATAACTGTGAGCGGAGTTCATGCCTTTCGAGCGTCTCCTGAATCTGTCCAGACGCTCGCGAACCTTGGATGCCTCATTCACCACAGGAATCTGTCTTTCGGGAAGAGAATCACGCGATTCAGACGCCGAAAGAGTCAATTCAGCCTCAGAAGCTGAAGATCGGAGCCCGAAGCCTGAGACTCAGGCTCCGAAAGCCCGGATTCAGACCCGGAAGTCCGAGATTCAGGCACCAAAACGAACCATTCACTCTCGGAAATGCTGCTTTTGGCGCCGGAAACCCGAACTCGGCCGCTGAACCATGCAATTTAAGTCTTGATGGGCTCGTTTCTCCACCTGAATTCCATGCTTTCGGTCAGAGCCAGGGATTCCGCCCCTGAATCGTTCGTTTCGCGGCTGGAATTCAGGTGTTCGACGCTCAATCAGGTCTTTAGAACTACGCCGAGTTGTGAACACTCCTGCCTTGGTGAGGGGCTTTTCTTATTTACTTCGTTCTCTAGTCATGTGAGTTCCCGGTCGGCCAATTTGCTCGACCGGTCCCTAAAGGAGAACGGTTATGTTGAGACAGGACATGCTCAGACTCTCCCGGAAGCTCTTCTTCCTCCTGGCGCTCCTGGCTTTCGTGGGGTTCGTGGACTCCATGGGCGTCAAGGAAGCCCACGCGCTGATCTGCTGCTCGGCCTGCGAGGTGGATCCGCTGCCGCTTGCCTGCCGTCACGGCTGCTCGCCCAGCTGCTAGGAAACAGGAGTCAGACGCGGGGAGGCGTGCCGGCATATCGCGGGCTCGCCTCCGCCGCGCCTTCGGGCTGAGGTGTTATACGCAAGAATCAAGGCTCCACGGTGTCGAGAGGAGGCAACGCGGCTTCGATCTCCCGCCGGTGCGGTTCGAGCCATGGGGGAAGGATCAGTTGCTCGCCCAAGTGAGCTTGGTCCTCGTCCACCGTGAAGCCCGGCCCGTCCGTGGCGATCTCGAAGAGGGCTCCGCCGGGCTCCTTGAAGTAAACCGAGCGGAACCAGAAACGGTCGATCACGGGCGTCGGGCTCGCGCCGGCAGCCCGGACCCGGCTCCAGAGCTCGGCCTGCTCCTCGTCGCCGGCCACCCGGAAGGCCACGTGATGGACGGCGCCGGTGCCCCAGGACCCGAGACGCTCCCCTGGCAGCTCGCGCATCTCGAGCCACTTGCCGGAGCCGCCGCCGTCGACGCCGAAGCGGTGCCAGCCGTCCTCCTCGGCCACCGGCTCGTAGCCGAGGGCATCGCGCAGGAACCGGGCGCTCGTGGCCAGATCGCGCTCCCAAAGGCGCACCGTGTGGAAGCCCCGGATCTGGTGACGCTCCGGGATCGGGCTCTCCGGCCAGGGCGCGGTCTCCCGTGGCTTCGACGTCCCGGTCATGGAGAGCTCCAGGCCGTGCGGGTCCCGCAGGCGCAGCACCTGCTCGCCGAAACGCGTCTCCGGAGCATCCCAATCCACGCCGTGCGTCTCGAGCCGCTCCGCCCAGAAGTCGAGGCTGCCCTCGGGCACCGCCAGGCCGACCTCGACCGTGAATCCCGCTCCCTTACGACCGGGAGGCATCTGTGGCCACGGAAAGAAGGTCAGATCCGTGCCGGGATGGCCCTCGGCGTCGGCGTAGAAGAGGTGGTACGTGTCGGGCACGTCCTGATTGACGGAGCGTTTGACCAGGCGAAGGCCGAGCACCCCGGTATAGAAATCGAAGTTCTCCTGGGCCTCGCCGGAGATGGCCGTGACGTGATGAATACCGTGGACAGGGCTCATGACGATCGCCTCGCTTTCTCCCAATCAGGCGCCTCCCCCATCGGGCGCCGCGGCAACGATACCCGACGTACGTCCGAAAGTAGAGGAGGCCTGTCGTCGGCTTCAATGGGCGGCTATACTCTTTTGCAAATGCCGTAATTCCCTGTGAAAGAGGAGAAGACATGCGGAAAGTTCTCGTGATGGCGGGCTTGATGGCGGTCGTGTTCCTGGCAAGCTACGGATGGCCGACGGGGGCTTCGGCTTCCCAGACCTGCACCGCGACCTGCGGGTCGGGCTCCACGCTGACGTGTAACGTGGCGAGCGGCACCTGTACGAGCTCGGGCGCGACGGTCACCTGCTGCGGCCAGACTCACGGCTGCGCCGCGATCGACGCCTACAACGCCTGCCGGAACGAATGCCTCGACGACTACGATTTCTGCCGGAGCCATTGCACGGTGCGGATCCCCTGCCTGGACGATTGCAGCGCCGCCCGGACCTCGTGCCTCAACTCCTGCGGACCGCGGCCCACGACCACCTTCTCCTGCTGACGGCAGCCGTCTGGGTCCTCCTCTCTTATCCCACCGAGGGAGAGGAGGATCCAGGAGGGAGGGGCTGGATTTGGAGCTCCTGTCCGCGGGCGCGGTCGAGGAGGTCCGGTGCCGATTGAGGGGTGGAGCCCGGAGCGGGTCCAAGTCACGGGAGACTTGTCAGCTCTCGCCGGGCCATTCGTCCCAATTGAACTGTTCCCAGGGCTTCTGGAGCCGCACGGGGGAGTAGGGGTGCGGATCGAACTTCTTCGTCAACTCTTCGAGTCGCTTGCGCACGCTGCCGCTGACGGAGGAACCGGCAGCGATTTCACGGTCATAGCGTCTTACGACGCGCCATGCTGCCGTCCAGGACTCGTGCTGTTTGCCGCAGTACTCCTGTCCGTCCAACTTGGGCAATTTGGTCCAGTCGAGCTGCAGGCCGTGCTTAGCCGCATGTTTCGCCATCCAGCTCAGCGTTATGTCTCCTAGCTTGCGGTCGTCGTCGTAACCACCCCCGACGTCAGAATGTACTCCGGCGAAGAAGATCTGGGTTACGCGGGGATCCGGGTCCCACAGGGCCGGTTCGAAAGCTTTTCTCTTCTCGTCGATCGAAACCGCCTGAACGGCGTGTTCGACGTTCGCGCCCAGGGAGGTGCTGTGGAACTCGTGCGGGAACGGGTTCAGGTGCTCGTTGAGCCAACTCTGCGGGATGCCAAGGGCCCCCACCGTGTCCCAGACCCCGATGAGCTTGACTTTCGCTCGCCGATCGAGGTCTCGCACATTCTTCTGGCAGAAGCTCTCAAACTCCGCCTTCCGCTTGGGATCAAACTTCTTTCTGTCTTCCTCTGTCCTGGGAGCAATTTTTTTCGCGTCTCGATAGAAATCGTAGGCCTGATCGATCGCGCTCGTGTCGCGCACGATTCCCACGAAGTTGATCAGCCCACCCAGGCTCCGGACCGTATAGGCCCCACGGCTGAAGCCGAAGAGAAAGATCTCATCCTCGTGACTCTTCCAGTTCTGGACAATGGCAGCGTAACAATCCTTGATGTTTTGTGAGATCCCGATGCCGAAAGCACCGCCCCGGATCCGGTTGTACCACCGGGTGCCGACGCCGGCATCGTAGAACTTGGTTTGTCCCTTTGCCTCATCCTTGAAGGTCGCCGCACAGAGCTTGACGACATTGGTTCCCTTGTCGGCGGCATCCATCTTGTTCCACGTTCCGTCCGCGAAGATGGCGATTCGCATGGGTACCTCCTGGAAGCTCAGGTCTACTTACACATTGGACAACAACACAAACAAGAGCAGAACATGGCAGCCGATGAAGAGGAGCAGCTTGGTGATCGTCGCCCGGCTGGCAACCTGAATGCCGCTGGCCATCAAAGCGTCCGGTCCGGCTTGCCGGTACAGCCGGAGCTGCTTGAGCTGCATAAGGTTTTCCCTCCAGTCCGCCAGGATCAGGATCACGACGGGCAAGAGCAGCCATAGGAGGACGGACGGTTCCCGATCTCCCCAAGCCAAGAAGAGGCTGGTCGCGAAGGCGGTTCCGTAGAGCAACGGAAAGACCAAATCCAGGCGGAGGGAGCGCTCCTCCGACAGCAGAAGGTTCGGATCGAGCGCCAGGGCTCCCCAGAGGCGCTTGACCGCAGGGAGATCGTAGCCGCGGAGTCGCTGGTTGAGGGGTTTCCGGTCCCCGTCAGGAAGTTTTTTCAGTCGCTGCAGGACATCTCGTCGGCCGCTGAGCTGGCCCATGACGAAGGCGCCGACCCCAAAGGTGACGTACGGCAATAGAGCAATACCGACGAGAGCAGGCCAAGTCATCGCCAGACCTCCTTCTTGCGCCCCGTCCGGTTCAGTGTCGTCCGATCCTCCTGTAGGGATCGGAGGCGGAACCGTGAGTGCCAGTGTTGGATTAGACGGCCGCCAAACGGTTCTTCCGTGGATTTCGCTGGGTACGGGCCGGGAAGAGAGTTTCCGAAATATCTGAAATCTTTACTTATGTCCTCGTACGAGTGTTACCCATGTCCCCGGTCCATACACCTGGGAGAGGAGGGCGCGGGGCCCATGGCTGAAGAGGAGGCGGAGGAACCTGCCGCTCCAGATCCGCTAAGCTTTCCTGGTTTGCGCCATTTCCTCGTCCTGTCCGGGCTGCCTGGCAGCGGGAAGACGTCCCTGGGACGGAGCTTGGCGTGTGCCCTCGATTTGCCGGTGCTCGACAAGGACGAGATCCTCGTGGGGCTCTTCGACAGCTTGGGCGTCGGCGACTCTGACTGGCGAAACCGCTTGAGCCGGGCCGCCGACGAGGTGCTTCGAAGGCTTGCGATGCAGTTGAGCGGGGCCGTGCTTGCGTCCTTTTGGCGGCACCCGCGAAGCATGAGTGAGTCGGGTACTTCAATCTCGTGGTTGAGCGCTCTTCCCAGCCCTGTTGTCGAGGTGCACTGTGACTGCCCGCCTGAAACGGCTGCCCAGCGGTTCCTGGCGCGCCAACGCCATGTCGGGCACTTGGACGGTCAGAAGCGGGCCAGCGAGGTCGTCGCAAGCTTCACTCGACTGGCAGCCCTGGGGCCTCTCGGCATCGGCAGTCTGGTCCGGGTCGATACCTCGGAGCCTGTCGACATCGAGGCCGTGGTGGGCGGCCTTCTGGCTCCTTTTTTGCTCTAAAAAAGACGGGGGGCTTAGTCATGGCACGCGGCTGGGAAAGCAAATCCGTCGAATCTCAGATCGAGGCCGCCGACCTGAGCGCGGATCGAGGCGAGTCCCTCTCGCCCGAGCAGCGCGAGCGCCAGCGGAAGCAAGCGAGCCTGGAGCTGTCGCGGCGACGTGTTCTGCAAGAGATCGAAGAGACTCGGTCCGAGGTTCGCCGCACCGTCCTGGAACGTACGTTGGCTTTCCTGGACGAGGAGATCGGCAAGCTCCGTCTCTGAGCAAAAGTGGGGGGAGGGCCTTCGCCCGTCCCATAGGCACTCCTGCATGTCTGCAAATAAAGTGCAGCCGGAGGATCAAACCGGGATCATTCCGGGCTCACTCGCGGCTCACATCTCCGCGCTCGCCTCGCGGGCTCGGCTGCCACGCCAGAGCAGGAGCGCGCCGAGGGCGCAGGCGGCGGGGCAGATCAGGAGCGACAGCCTCATCTGCCCGGGATCGGCCGTGACTCCCAGCACGTCGTTGAGCTTGCCGATGAGGGGAGCGCCGATGCCGTAGGCGGCGATGTTGACGGCCGAGAAGAAGATGCCGATGCCGAGCCCGCGCAGGTGCGGACCGGCGATCTCGTGCAGGTCCGCCGTCGCGGGCGCGACCCAGATCAAGGCGAGCCCGAACAGGAGGATGTTCAGGAACAGCAGCACGCCCATCTGGTTGCTGAAAAGGAGCCCGAGCCAGAGCGGCACCGAGGCGAGGGCGGCGAAGGCGGTGAACGCCATGCGGGTGCCCCGGCCCAGCCGGCGGAAGCGGTCGGACACGTAGCCGCCGAGGATCATGGCCGGCAACCCGACGGCCACCGACAGGATCCCCGCTGCGATGCCGATGGTCTGCAGGCTCAGGCCGTGGACGCGCACGAAGAAGGTCGGCACCCAGATCCCGAGGTTGTTGGAGGCCAGCCCGAACAGCGCGTATCCCAGGTACAGGTAGCGCAGCGGCACGGAGCTGAAGAGGATTTTCCAGTCCTCGCGGCCATAGCTGACGGCCCCGACTTCCGTGCTGCCGCGCGGCGGCTCGCGCAGGAAGAAGACGACGGCGGCGAGGAGAAGCCCCGGGAATCCCAACAGGTAAAACGCCGACCGCCAGCCGTAGCTCTGCCCGATCCAGCCGCCGAGGAAGAAAGCGGCGCCGCCGCCAAGGGCGATGGCCGAGGAGTAGACCCCCTGGACCGTCGCCCGCATGCGCGGAGGGAAGTAGTCGCTCAGCAGCGAGAGGGCCGCGGGCCCCAGCGTCGCCTCGCCGACGCCGACCATCACCCGGCACAGGAAGAGAGTCCAGAAACTGTCGGCGAAACCGGTCAGGCCGGAGAAGAGGCTCCACACCGCGAGCCCGCCGGCGATCAGCTTCTTCCGCGAGACGCGGTCGGCGAGACGCCCGAAGGGAACTCCGAGCAGCGTATAGAAGATGACGAAGGAGGTCGTTCCCAGGAGCGCCAGTTGCAGGTCGCTGAACTTCATCTCCGCCTTGATCGGCGTGAACAGGATGTAGATGAGCTGCCGGTCGAGGAAGTTCAGGAAGTAGACCGCGGTGAGGATGAGCAGCGCGTACCAGGAGTAGGACGGCACCTCCTGCCGCGCCGCCTGAGGGACGTTTTCGCCGACTGCTGCCTGGCCACTGGCCATCGCATGACTCCTTAGCCCGCGGGAGCGGGGCCTGTGCCGAGATCCGTGGAAATCAGGCCGGAGTATAACGAGCGTTCGGTTTTTCGCAAGGAGAGCTTCGCTCCCTTTCTCCGGCCGAAGTCCCTAAATCCGTCCCTGGTGGCACAATAGAGCCATGGAAACCTCAAGCTCTCAGGAAAATGCGCGGGCGGCCGTCAACGCGGCCCGGGTCCAGGCGTCCGGAGAGGGCAAGCGCGTGGCCGTGGTCTTCGGCGCCGACTGGTGCCCCGACTGCGACGCGTTCAAGAAAGTCCTCAGCCACCGCCTCGTGGCCCCCGTCGTCGATCCCAACTATGTGATCGTCAAAGTTACCGTGGGCGACCGGAACCGCAACCTCGACCTCATGGAGGAGTACGGCATGAGCGTCGACCACGGCATCCCGGCGGTGGCGATCCTCGATCCGGACGGCTCCGTGGTCGCGTCGCAGCGCGAAGGGGAGTTCCGCAACGTGAGCACGCTCCTCTCCGTCGCCGAGATCGTCGCCTTCTTCCAGCGCTGGGCGCCGGCCCGCTCCGAGGCGGGCTGAAACCCTGAACCGGCTTCAGTTCGACATCGCCGCGAAGCCTACGCCCTCATCCTCCATGCCGCCGGCGCAGACCCGGTTCCGCCCCTGGGTCTTGGCGCGGTAGAGGGCGAGGTCGGCCGTCTCGATCAGCTCCTCGGGCCGCTGGCCCAGATCCGGGATCAACGCGGCGGTGCCGAAGCTGGCCGTGATCCGGCCGAGGGGAGAGGCGTGGTGGGGGATCGCCAGGGCCTCGATCTCCTCACGGAGAAGCTCGGCCACCTGGAGCGCGCCCGCGGGGTCGGTATTGGGGAGGAGGACCGCGAACTCCTCGCCGCCGTAGCGGGCCACCAGGTCCCCGGCCCGGTGCACGGCGCCATCCAGGCATCGCGCCACGGCCTGAAGGCAAAGGTCTCCTTCGCGGTGGCCGCGGGTGTCGTTCAACAGCTTGAAGAAATCGAGGTCGAGGAGGACGAAGGCGAGCGGCTGCCCGCTCCGCCGGGAACGCTCCCACTCCTCGTCCAGGACCTGCTGGAAGCGCCGCCGGTTGGCGACGCCGGTGAGGTCGTCGCGCAGCGAGAGCTCCTCGAGCCGTGAGTTCGCTCCCGCGAGCTCGGCATGGGCGTGGTTGAGGTCGTCCACCTTGCGCCGCAGCTCGACGGTCTGCTCGGCGACGAGGGCCTCGAGCGCCGCGGCCCGCCGGCGCAGCGCACGGCCGCGGAGTTGGGCATAGCCGCTCATGGCCGCCGCCGCGACCAGCAGCCAGAGGGAGATCGCCCAGGGCGTCAAATACCAGAGCTGCCGGACGCTGAACGACCAGGCCGTCTCCGGCCCCACCTCGCCGCTGGGACCGGCGGTACGCACGTGGAAGGTGTAGCTGCCCGGCGGTAGCCGCGTCAGCTCGGCGAACGGCTCCGCGGCGGGGCTGCTCCAGTCCGCGTCCACGGGATCGAGCCGGGTCTGGTAGCGCAGGCCGGCGCGATAGGAGAGAGGGGAGACGTCGATCCGCAGGCGCCGCACGTTCGGCGGCAGCTCCGCGATCGGGGGCTCGGCCCCGGGCGCTCCGCCGAAAAGAAGCGCGTCGCCTCTCGTGGTGATGCGGGCGATCAGTGGCGCGGGCAGGGCCGTTCCCGAGTCCTGCGCGCTGCTCGCGTAGCGGAAGAGTCCGTTTTCGCCTGCCAGCCACACCACGCCGTCCGGCTCCGTGACGATGGCGGAGACCATGCGCGCCGGCACTTCGACGAGCGAGCGCGTCTCCCAGGCGGCGCCCCGGCGCATCGCTATGGAGGGCGGATGGCTGTTTCTCCACAGGTTGCCCTCGGCGTCCTGGGCGATGACGCTGGCATCCCCATGGCCGCCAAGGGCTGCCAGGGAGGGATCTTCGATCAGTCTCCCCTGGGCTTCGTCGAGCCGCAGCACGCGATCGTCCTGCACGGCCAGGATGCGGCTCCCGATCTGGAACAGGGCAACGCCCTCGCTGCCGGGGATGTTGCGCAGCATCGGCTTCCCCTTGCCGGAAGGGGCCGCGATCCGCACCAGGCCATCGAGCGTCGAGCCGCACCAGAGGGAGCCGTCCTCGGCCTCTACGATGGAGCGGATCTCGCGTGGCGTGCCTTCGAGGAGCCCTTCGAACCGCCAGGCCGTGCCCTCGCGCACGATCGAGGCGAGCCCGTCCGGGGAACCTATCCAGACACGGTTCGGGTTCCGCGCGGAGCGGCTGAGGACGTAGGCGGTCTGCTGCTCCGTACCGGGGATGGTTTGGGAGGTCATCCCGTGGACCGCACCGATGCCGAACCCCGTCCCCGCCAGGAGGTCGCCATCGACGGACAACAGGCTCCAGACGGAGGGCTGCAGGCCCGGCACGGCATGCAGGCGCACGAGCCCGGCGCCGGCTTCGCCGGCCGTCGTGAAGAGGCCCGCCGAGGTGGCCACCCAGAGGGCGCCCTGGTGGCGGGCCACGCCGTAGACGCTCCCCTGGAGCCCCGCCCGCCGGTCGATGACCGACAGGGGAGAGACGACCTCGACCCGCGCCAGCCCATTGTTGAGGGCCAGCCAGAGCGAGCCTTCGCGGTCGAGGACGATGCCGTTCACGAAGTCGTCGGGCAGACCGACCGCCGTGTCGATGACCTGGTCCACCTCGCCGTCCGGCCGGAGGAGCAGGAGGCCGCCGAGGACCGAGCCCAGCGCCCAGCGGCCGTCCGGCAGCCGGTAGCCTTCGATCAGCCTCTTCTCGGCCGTCCACCGCGACGCCTCGGGCGCGAACGGCACGGCCTCGCCGTTCTTCAAGAGGAAGAGCCCCTCGCCGCGCACGGACACGAGCAGCCCGCCCTCGGCCGGCAGGATCACGTCCACCCGCCGGCCGCGGAACGTCTCGCCGCCGGGCACCGGCTCCAGCTTCATGCCCGCGAGACGGGAGATCCCCTCGCGCGTCCAGAAGTAGATCTCCGGCCCCACGTCGAAGCTGTCCGCGTACGGCCGCTCGTCCGGGAAAGTGGCCACGGTGGTGATCCGGGTCCCATCCCAGACCAGGAGCCACCGCGTGGTCAGGAAGGCGAACCCGTTCGCCGTGGCACGGAGGCTCGTCACCTGTCCAAAGGCCCGCTGCTCGGGAGGCAGGAGGCTCGTCAGGGACACGTAGCGCAGAGTTCCGTTCGCGTCCGGCGCCAGGTAGCCGAGCTCGTCGATCCCTCCCACGCCCACCCGGCCCGCCGCGTCGGCCGCCACCGCGAAGGCCGTCACCGCCTTGCCGAGGGGGATGACCCGCCACCACGCCCCGTCGTACACGACGACGCCCCCGCCGTTGGCGACGTAGATCACCCCGCGCGAGTCGGCCGTGATCCCGAAGTTCTGGGTGTCCGTATCTTCGACGGCGGGGTCGTACGTCTGGATCAGGGGAAAGCCGCGCTCCGAAGACGCGCAGCGCCCCACGCCGGGCAAGCCGAGGACGGCTGCCAGCAGGAGCAGGCCGGCGAGGACGCCGGAGGGGCGCTTGGGAGAGCGGGGGCGCATGGTCGGTAGTCGGCTCTACAGGAAAGTGTAGCCGAGGGGCGAAACGTTTCGGAGACCGGGCCGTGAGTAGCCGAGCGGCCCGGTCCCCCTTAGAATCCGGCCTCAGTCGCCCGGCCAGTAGGTCTGGAGCGCCGGGCCCCACGGGCCGCTGAAGCAGAGGCCCAGGCAACTGCCGCCGAAGGCTCCGATCTCCCCCCAGCGTCCGCTGTAGTTGAGCCAGGTCTTGCCGTTCAGGGGCGCGCCGCGCTCGCCGAGGTTGAATACGGAATTCAGGCAATCCCAGGCCGGTCCGCCGTCCGAGGTCGCATCCGAGGGCTTGGGGAAGCCTCGGGTCCAGGTCCCCGGCCCGGGATAGCTCGCGTGGGTGTGCCACGCGGAGTAGGCGACCGGCCGTCCATTGGCGTAGTAGAGCTGGCTCGGCGAGTACCACTTGCCTTCGTTGTCGTGGGCGGAGAAGTACATCGACGTGACCGCGCTGCCGTCGCTCGAAACCCGCACGGTCACGTGCTCCCAGTCTCCCTCGTGAGCGCCCGGGCCGGCCGACGAGTCGCCGTTGTAGGGATAGAACAGCCAATATTGCAGGTCGTATTGGGTCGAGCCCGGTGCCCGCCGTACGTGGGCGTAGCAGGTCCAACTCGTGGACGGCGCGCCCAGGCGGGTCGTCATCTCGGCCGAGTCGTTGGGGATCTGCAGGAAGAAGCGGCTCGGGCTCGAGCGCATGTCCGAGTACTCCAGGGGGCCGGAATGGCTGCACGACGGCCAGCCGCTCTTGTTGAGGTGCGACTGCAAGGAGGCATTGGCGGTGGTCACCTGGCCCTTGTTGAGGATCTGGCAGTCCGAGCAATCGGAGTGGTGGAAGCGCATCTGGGTGCGCTGCAGATACCACTCGGCGGAGCTGGGCCGGTTCTCGTCCGTGGGGTGGAGCCGCACCACTGGCGCGAACCGCCGGAGGAGCTGGTCCTCGTAGGAATCCGCGATGCCGTCGCGGTCCGCGTCGACCCCGGGGGAGCACCGGTCGGACTCGACGGGAGCGGGGCAGGCGCGGTCGCAACTGAAGAACTGGCCGGCGCAGGTGGTGTTGAGAGTGCAGCCCGGATGGTTGCGGAAGTAGCAGTCGTAGCCCGCGAGCTTCTCCTGACAGACGGCGCAGCCATTGCCCCGGCAGCCGTTCCAGATGCCGTCGCCGATGCCATCGCAGACGCAACTGTCAGCCGCCGTGGGCGGCGGGCAGGCGGCGTCGCAGTCGAAGAACTGACCCGCGCAGGTGGTGTTGAGGACGCATCCGGGATGGTTCTGGAAGTAGCAGCCATACCCCGTGAGCTTCTCCTGGCAGACGGCGCAGCCATTGCCGCGGCAGCCGTTCCACGTGCCGTCGCCAAGCCCGTCGCAACTCGCGGCGGCAAGCTCGAACACCTCCGACCTCTCTCCGCCCGCGGCGTACGCGGGGATGGCCGGCAGAGCGAGCAGGGCCAGGATCAGGACCAGAAACAATGGGAGCTGGACGTCTCGTTTCATAGAGCCTCCATGAGGCGGCGGAACCGGTTTTCAGTCGCTTGTGACCCGTCGAGTATAGGCCATGGCGCGGCCGGCCCAAGGGCGCCGGGTCTGCTCTGGAAGCTGCTGGGGGATAGGAGAGAAACCCCTTGAACGAAGCCGGAGGAGGCGGACCGCTCGCCGGCGGCCCGCCTTCCCTTTTACACCTGCTTCAGACCGGGCAGGAATTCGTGCCGTCGGTGCAGTCTCCCTCTTCGAACTCCCAGGGCGCCGGGCAGATGTGATTGGTGTTGCAGCACCAGGCGAGGCTCCTCGTGCAGTACCCGGAGTAGAAGTGGCCGCTGCAGTACTTCCAGCAGGTGATCGTGCCGGTGGCGCGGGCGGTGCTCGTCGTCCCCGTCAGGAGAGCGAGGGCGATGGTGAGCAAACCGAGGAATCGGAACAGCTTCATGCAAGGCTCCTTTCTTTGAGTCTCTCTTGCGGAGAGGCATCACTACCCTGGTAAAGCGCGTTTTGTCCCGGCATTCCGTCGCCTGTCCAGCGCGCGTTCTGGCGGGATAAGAGCGTGCTAGCATTCGCCACGGTGAGAGCGACCGCTTCCTCCGTCCCTTCTTCCCCGTCCGGGAGCCCCCTGTGAAGGTCGCCGTCGTCGGCGGCGGGCCGGCGGGCCTGTACTTTTCCCTGCTGCTCAAGAAGGCCGACCCGTCCCATCAGGTCACGGTCCTCGAGCGCAACCCACCGGACGCCACGTTCGGCTGGGGCGTGGTCTTCTCGGACCAGACGCTCGGCAACTTCCAGGCCGCCGATCCGGAGACGTTTCAGGAGATCTCCGACAACTTCGCCCGCTGGGACGACATCGACATCCACTACAAGGGGCGGACGGTCACCTCCGGCGGCCATGGGTTCGCCGGGCTCGCCCGCGTCAAGCTGCTCGAGATCCTCCAGCGCCGCGCCGCCGGGCTCGGAGTGGACCTCCGCTTCGGCGTCGAGATCCGCGACGACTCCGACCTGCCCGGGCTGGGCCTCGGCGACGCCGATCTGATCGTGGCGGCCGATGGGGTCAACAGCGCCGTCCGTCGGCGGCACACCGAGGTTTTCCGCCCGGACGTCGTCCTCGGCAAGGCCCGCTTCGTCTGGCTGGGCACCACGAAGCTGTTCGACGCCTTCACCTTCGTCTTCATCGAGAACCAGCACGGGATCTTCCAGGCCCACGCCTACCGGTTCAGCGACCGGCTCTCGGCCTTCATCGTCGAATGCGACGAGGCCTCGTGGCGCAGCGCGGGCTTCGACCGCCTGGATATCGACGCCACGATCGCGGCCTGCGAGGAGATGTTCGGTCCCTGGCTCGACGGCCACCGGCTGGCGGCCAACATCCCGCCCCATCAGCGCGCGACGCCGTGGCTCCAGTTCCCCCGCGTCCACTGCGCCCGCTGGTGGCACGACAACCTCGTGCTGATCGGCGACGCGGCCCACACCGCCCACTTCTCGATCGGCTCCGGCACCAAGCTCGCCATGGAGGACGCCATCGCCCTGGCGCGCATCGTCCACGGCCAGGCGGACCTCGCCCAGGCGCTGCCGGCCTACGAGGAGGAGCGGCGCACCGAGGCGCTGCGGCTCCAGAATGCCGCCCGCAACTCCATGGAGTGGTTCGAGAATGTGCGGCGCTACGCCCGGCTCGACCCGGAGCAGTTCGCCTACAGCCTGCTCACCCGCAGCCAGCGCGTGAGCCACGAGAACCTCCGCCTGCGCGACCGCGTCTACCTCGAAGGGGTCGAGCGCTGGTTCGCCAGCCGGGCGAGCCGCCAGGAAACCGCCCATCCGAAGCCGCCGCCGCCGCTTTTCACGCCGTTAACCCTGCGGGGGATGACGGTGGAGAATCGGGTCGTCGTCTCGCCCATGGACATGTACAGTGCCGAGGACGGCACGCCCAACGACTTTCATCTCGTCCACCTGGGCGCCCGCGCTCTCGGCGGAGCGGGATTGATCGTCACCGAGATGACCTGCGTGTCGCCCGAGGCGCGCATCAGCCTCGGCTGCACGGGCATGTACAGCGAGGCGCACGTCGAGGCCTGGCGCCGCGTCACCCGCTTCGTCCACGATCAGAGCCGGTCCAAGATCTGTCTTCAGCTCGGGCACTCGGGCGCCAAGGGCTCCACCCGTTTCATGTGGGAAGGGATGGACGTGCCGCTGGAGGAAGGCGGCTGGCCCGTGATGGCGGCCTCGGCCGTGCCCTACAAGAAGGGTTTGCAGGTGCCCCGCGAGATGACCCGTGCCGACATGAACCGGGTGCGCGAGGAGTTCGTGCGGTCGGCGCGGATGGCGATCGAGGCCGGGTTCGACATGCTGGAGCTGCACTGCGCCCACGGCTATCTCCTCTCCGGCTTCATCACGCCGCTCGCGAACCGGCGGACGGACGAGTACGGCGGCCCGCTGGAGAACCGGCTGCGCTTCCCGCTGGAGGTCTTTCGCGCCATGCGCGAGGTCTGGCCCCAGGACCGGCCGATGTCCGTGCGCGTCTCGGCCACGGACTGGGTCGAGGGCGGCATCGACGGCGCCGACGCGGTCGAGATCGCCCGCGCCTTCCACCTCGCCGGCGTCGACATCGTCCACGTCTCGGCGGGGCAGACCTCGCCGGACGCCCGGCCCGTCTACGGTCGGATGTTCCAGACGCCGTTCTCCGACCGCATCCGCAATGAGACGGGAATCCCGACGATCGCCGTCGGCAACATCACCGAGCCCGATCAGGTCAACTCGATCATCGCCGCCGGCCGCGCCGACCTCTGCGCCCTGGCCCGGCCCCATCTCGCCGATCCGAACTGGACCCTGCGCGCCGCGGCCCAACTCGGCTACAAAGCGCAACCCTGGCCGGTGCAGTACCTCACGGGCAAGGAGCAGCTCGAAAGGAACCTCGAGCGGCAGCGGCAGGCGGAGCTTCTGGGGACGAGCACGATTTGATTGAGGCCGACTGAGAACGACCGAGGAGAAAACCTTTTTGAACAACCGCATCCCGCTTGAAGACCTCCACCCCGAGCACTTCGGCTGGAGCGTCGAGGACCGCGTCGCCACCATTACCCTCAACCGGCCGGAGCGCAAGAATCCGCTGACGTTCGAGTCCTACCGCGAACTGACCGAGACCTTCCATCGCCTGCGCCACGTCGAGGAGGTCAAGACCATCGTGCTGACCGGCGCCGGCGAGAACTTCTGCTCGGGGGGCGACGTCCACGAGATCATCGGCCCGCTGGTCCGGATGCGCGACGAGAACCGGATGGACCGCCTCCTCGAGTTCACCCGCCTGACGGGCGAGCTGGTGCTCACCATGCGCTCCTGCCCGCAGCCGATCGTGGCCGCCATCGACGGCATCTGCGCCGGGGCGGGGGCGATCCTCGCCATGGCCTCCGACATGCGGCTGGGTACGCCGCGCAGCCGGGTCGCTTTCCTCTTCACCCGCGTGGGGCTCTCCGGGGCGGACATGGGGGCCTGCGCCATCCTGCCGCGGATCATCGGCCAGGGGCGCGCCTCGGAGCTGCTCTACACCGGCCGCTTCATGGAGGCCGCCGAGGCCGAGCGCTGGGGCTTCTACAACCGGATCGTCCCGCCCGAGAGCCTCCTCGCCGAGGCCCGGGACCTCGCCCGGTCGATCGCTCACGGCCCCACCTTCGCCCACGCCATGACCAAGCGCCAGCTTCACCACGAGTGGAGCATGGGCGTCGATCAGGCCATCGAGGCCGAGGCGCAGGCGCAGGCCATCTGCATGCAGACCGAGGACTTCGCCCGCGCCTTCCACGCCTTCGCGGCGAAAGAAAAACCCCGTTTTGAAGGCAACTGAGGGCAACTGAATGCCCGACAACTCCTTTCTTGCCTGGCCCTTCTTCGAGGATGTCCACCGGTCGCTCGCCCGCGATCTCGACGACTGGTGTCGCCGCGAAGTGGCGCCGCTTGTTGGTCATGAGGATGACGACGTGGACAGTTCCTGCCGCGAGCTCGTCCGCCGTCTGGGCGAGGGCGGCTGGTTGCGTCACGCCGTATCGTCTGATGGTGGCCGCCTCGACGTGCGTTCCCTCTGCCTGATCCGCGAGACGCTCGGCCGCCACTCCGGCCTCGCCGACTTTTCCTTCGCCCTCCAGGGGCTCGGCTCCGGGCCGATCTCGCTCTTCGGCACTCCGGAGCAGCGAAGCGCCTGGCTGCCCCGGGTGGCCGAGGGCCGGGCCATCCCCGCCTTCGCCCTCTCCGAAGCCGATGCGGGCTCGGACGTGACGGCCATGACCACCACGGCCCGCCGGGACGGCAACGGTTGGGTGATCGACGGCGCCAAGACCTGGATCTCGAACGCGGGGATCGCCGATTTCTACGTCGTCTTCTGCCGCTTGCCGGAAGCCGGGGAGCGGGCCTTCGGCGCCTTCCTCGTCGAGGCGGAGAACCCCGGGCTCCGGATCGCCGAGCGGATCGACGTCATGGCGCCGCACCCGCTGGGCACGGTGGCGTTCGATGGCTGCCGCGTGCCGGCCGGGGCCCTGGTCGGGGAGGCCGGCAAAGGGCTCAAGGTGGCGCTCGCGACGCTCGACGTCTTCCGGCCCACGGTGGGAGCCGCGGCGCTCGGCTTCGCCCGCCGCGCCCTCGACGAGGCGCTCGGTCACACGGTGAAACGGATGGCTTTCGGCAAGCCGCTCGCCGAGCACCAGCTCACGCAGGCCCGGCTGGCCGACATGGCCGTCGACGTGGACGCCTCGGCCCTGCTCGTCTACCGCGCCGCCTGGACCCGCGACGCCGGAGCCGAGCGGATCACGCGCGAAGCCGCCATGGCCAAGCTTTTCTCCACCGAGGCGGCGCAGAGGGTGATCGACGGCGCCGTCCAGCTCCTCGGCGGTCGCGGCGTCGTGTCCGGCGCGCCCGTCGAGCGGCTCTACCGGGAAGTCCGCGCTCTGCGCATCTACGAGGGAACCAGCGAAATCCAGCGCCTCGTCATCGCCGGCCAGATGCTTGCCGGAGGCGGGGCCTAGAGGAACGACCCATGGTTGAAAGCGCCCACGTGGACACCTTCTGCCGCGACCACCTGCCGCCGCCCGAGCTGATGCCCGATCTGGATCTCTCGGGCCTGCCGGAGCTCGTCTATCCGCCGCGGCTCAACTGCGCCGCCGAGCTGCTCGACAAGGCCGTCGAGTCCGGCTGGGGCGGCCGCACCGCCATCCACTACCCGGGCGGCCGGTGGACCTACGGCCAGCTCCTGGAGACCGCCAACCGCATCGCCCACGTGCTGGTGGAAGACCTCGGCGTCGTGCCCGGCAACCGGGTGCTCCTGCGCGGCCCCAACACCCCCATGATGGCCGCCTGCTGGTTCGCCGTGCTCAAGGCGGGCGGCGTGGTCGTGTGCACCATGCCGCTCCTCCGGGTGCGCGAGCTGACCTACATCGCCGACCTGGCGCGGATCCGCCTCGCCCTCACCGACTCCCGGGTGGCAGCCGACTGCGAGCACGCCATGTCCACCACCGGCGACGGCTTCCCGCGCGAAGGGGCCCGCGTGGTCCACTTCTACGGCGCGAATCCGGGCTCGCTCGAATCGTTGATGGCGCGCAAGCCCGTCTGGTTCGACAACTGCGATACGGCGGCGGACGACACGGCCCTGGTCGCCTTCACCTCCGGCACCACCGGCCAGGGTAAGGGCACCATGCACTTCCACCGCGACGTGATCGCCTCCTGCGACTGCTTCCCGCCCTACGTGCTCAAGCCCGAGCCGGACGACATCTTCTGCGGCTCGCCGCCGCTGGCCTTCACCTTCGGGCTTGGCGGCCTGCTGATCTTCCCGATCCGCATCGGAGCCTCAGCCTTGCTCCTCGAGCAGGCCGCGCCCCCGCAGCTCCTCCAGGGCATCCAGGACCACCGCGCGACCATCTGCTTCACGGCGCCGACGGCCTACCGGGCCATGGCGGGCCTGGTCAAGGGCTTCGACCTCTCGAGCCTCAAGAAGTGCGTCTCGGCCGGCGAGACCCTGCCGAAGCCCACCTTCGAGCTCTGGGAGCAGGCGACCGGCCTCAAGATCATCGACGGCATCGGCTCCACCGAGATGCTCCACATCTTCATCAGCTCCTCGGGCGACGACATCCGTCCGGGCTCGACGGGCAAGGTCGTCCCCGGCTACCAGGCCCGGGTGGTGGACGACGACTTCAACGAGGTCCCGCCCGGCACCATCGGCCGCCTGGCGGTGAAGGGGCCGACCGGCTGCCGCTACCTCGCCAACCTGGAGCGCCAGCGCGGCTATGTCCAGGATGGCTGGAACCTGACCGGCGACTCCTACGTCATGGACGAGGACGGCTACTTCTGGTACCAGGCCCGCACGGACGACATGATCATCTCCTCCGGCCACAACATCTCCGGCCCCGAGATCGAATCCGTGCTCCTCGACCACCCCGCGGTCGCCGAGTGCGGCGTCGTGGGAGTGCCCGACGAAGAGCGAGGCCAGATCGTGAAAGCCTTCGTGGTCCTGCGCCCCGGCTTCGATCCCGGCCCCGTCCGGATCAAGGAGCTGCAGGACTACGTCAAGGGAGAGATCGCCCCCTACAAATACCCGCGCGCCATCGAGTTCGTCGAAACTCTGCCCCGGACCGCCACCGGCAAGCTCCAGCGCTTCCGCCTGAGGGAGCCGGAGAAATGAGCGACGATTTCGAATTTCTCCAACCCGAAGGCTGGGCCGATCCCAAGGGCTACGCCAACGGCATCGCCGCCCAGGGCCGCTTGATCGTCACCGGCGGCCAGATCGGCTGGAACCCCAAAACCTGCCAGTTCGAAACCGACGACTTCGCGGAGCAGACGGCGCAGACGTTGAAGAACGTCGTGGCCGTGCTCCGGGAAGCCGGGGCGGAGCCCCGGCACGTCGTGCGTCTGACGTGGTACATCACCGACAAGGCGGCGTATCTCGCGGCGCAGCGTGAGATAGGCCGGGCCTACCGGGAGGTGATGGGGCGGCACTTCCCGGCAATGGCGGTGGTGGTCGTGGCGGGGTTGTTGGAGGACCGGGCGAAGGTCGAGATTGAGGGGACGGCGGTGGTGGGGGAGGGGTAGGTAGTTTAATTTTAATAACACCACACCGTACCGCGGCGAGCACCTGCCGTCCCTGCGGGACTTCGAAATATTGGGGATGTGCCGGGTCCCGGGATTTACATCCCGGGCTAATGTCGGCCGCCCCTGTGGGCTTCCCCCGGTATCGCGGACACCAGAAAAAGACCCGATAATGGGTCTTGAGGTGTCCTATGGGAAGAACACGTCGGACGTTCACTCCGGAGTACAAGTTGGAAGCGGTGGGTATGTTGTCGTC